>OJCR01000161.1_pt1 | contig 35048 bp, 17 predicted proteins | sample 1591611 | NCBI WGS metagenome assembly OJCR01 (sample SAMN05416815, study PRJEB24817) | seawater metagenome | isolation source: Sea water | place: Canada:Atlantic | collected 2013-07
CATCGGCCGATATCACCAATTCGACTATTGTATCCGCTGACATCAAGGATGGGACCGTTACATCGGCCGATATCACCAATTCGACTATTGTATCCGCTGACATCAAGGATGGGACTATTAAATCTGCTGATATCGCCAATGGGAACATTGGATCAAGCCAGCTCGGGGGGCGCACATTTATCAGTTCCAATACCGCGAAGCAGCGCATTATTCGAGGCTACATAACAGCAGCTGGATCTAAGTATGCAAATTCAGGAGAGGGATGGTCGTCCAAAAGAAACAGCGGCGGCATATATCGCCTGACCTTTAGCCCAGCTTTTAAAGCTGGAACCTTACCCGTTGTGACTGCCTCCATCTACAATGGGAGTGGCGATGACAACTCAGTCAATCTCTATGACGGCACGCATACTGGCATAACTTTTGTTTGTGTTGATGTAAGCAGTGGTTGGGATAATTTTGAAGATAGCGGAATCATGTTTATTGCGATTGGCGAGTGAATAATCTATCAAGCAACACAAAATGTTTCGCACTTAAGGAATGTTTATCGCAGCCGTTCCACAACACCCTCTCAGACTTGAATCTGATCATTAAACTTTTTGAGGATAAACAAAGTCAGAATAAGGTATGGCTTTTTCCCATTTTTTTAAAAAACCCAATCGCACCATTTGCGAAACTTTATAGCTTTTGATCCAGAGGGAATAATTCTTAACAAAATGAGTAAGAGCCCGGAAATCCTGATTTTTTTGTTCATTCTAATTCTCCAGTGAAAACAATCATATGATAAAAATAACCAACCATCGCATCACGTGTCTTGTTTTGCTGAGCATTTCGTGTCTCTTGATAGGAGGCCTTTCTGCGAAGGGACAGGGGTTGCAGCTGCTTCAATCGACAAATCTATTCAACCGAGTGCAGAGTGGTCCAGGTTTATCCGGTTTGACGGACGATAAAGGTTCAGCTACAGACGGCCAATTCAAGTCCGTCCTTTTTTTCGGTGCATCGGCTCCGCTTACCAAAAAAGATCAAAACGAAAACGTGGTGGTCGTCAATATACAGACTGTCGACAAGTCACTTAAACTAGGATTTGTTCGCATAGCCGCACCCTTTTATGGCAGATCGACCAGTTTCAAATTTGGTCAGGTGATCCCGCCGCCCGACACGGATGAAAGTGGAGTCGAATTAACCGTCGCCCCTTCCGATTACTGGGTAGCAGAACCATTCTCCCAGAACAGTCGCTATTATTTCAGCCCGTCCACACGACAGGTCTTTGCGACCCAAGCTGGGCCTGTGGATATTACCTGGCGAGCAAAACTGCCTTCTGCTGGAGATTTCAGCGGCAACGCGGATTATGAAGACATCGGCGGTAACTTCTACGCGAAATTTAAAAAGGGCTACGTGATCTCCGGAGGTGCCTTCAAGACGCCCAGAAAGATTTACTGGACAGGGCAGGGTGATAACGGGATCCCTGTTGAGATCCCGAATGATCGACTGGACAACGTCAAGATTGTTTACAATGACAGTTTTCTGGAAAACGTGTCCGTGGAAGAAGGGGTTCCTCTGGATACTGGGCTTGGAGTCAGTTCATCCGGATCTACAGTAACAAATGCATTCACAGGTACTTTGTGGTTCAATAAAACTGAAAACACGCTCAAGGCACAGAACCTCGAGGGGCGCGTCTTTATGGAATTGCTGGGGAGTCCCAACGAGTTGACACAAATTCCCGAGCACTTGGGATACGAAATTGTGGATGTGGTGAAAAGCCCAGTCATGGAGAATCATGCAAAGATTGAACTGGGCGAGTCGCTTCCTATTCTCGTTACTGGGCCCGATAATCTGGAGCTTTTGCCGCGCGTGGCCAATCTACCAGAGGGTGATGCATTCATCCATCGTCATTATGCTTCCTCCGAGAGTCAAACCACGTTCTATGCCAAGAAGAAAACCATCAACCGCAATGATGTGATTCTCTGGTGGATGGAAGAGGGGGAGCAGGGCATTCTGTGGCCAAAACGATTTATTCGCTATAATTTTGACTGGCCAGATGATCCGGCTAAATACAGTCACTATATTCGTCCTCTAGTTAAGAATGATGCAGAGGCTCAGGCGACAGCTGTGGAGCTCCCAACAATCAATGTGCCTACGATTGTCTATCAGGATGCGCTTGATCAAGAGCGTGGAAAGTTAACCCCCGAATTCAAATATTACACGCATCTGAATGAGCAGCATCCTGCGCATCGCGCCCTGTTGAGGTTTACTGCAGGTGACTTTGTACGTTTTGAGCGGGTCTTTTCGTGGTTGGACAACAGTCTCAAGAAGAATCAGGATAAAATTGACAACGCTCAAAATCTTGACTCGGGATTTTCGGATTCAGTGGCAACGGAATTGACGGGGTGGAACCCTGCAAGTAGTACGATTGCATTTGATAGACCCGATCTGACCCCTCGGGTATTGAGTCAAGCGGTATTGGTTGGTCAACGTATCCCTGCACCAAACGGCGAGTTGGGTGCCAACTTGGAGGAAGAGGAGTATCTGTCTGGCCACATCAAATACAAGAAAAGTGGTAGCCGACCCCGCGGGGATCTTTTCAGTAACACGGCTTACATCGATCCATTGACCGCTGGTTTTGAGCAAGCCAATCAGGGGGCGATCATTCCAGTAAACGCCATGCCGGATGACAATGAATTAGAGGTTTGGTGGTTCAGGGCGAGCGACTTGGCGGCAGATCAGGGCTTTAAGAATGTGTATTGGCCTTCTGTCATTGGTAACTACACGGTGACTTGGCCTCAAGAGGGTGATGCACGTTATCGGGAAATCATCCTTGCCAGCAATGACGGCAGTGGGCCTCTTGCAAGCCTTCAGGCCAAGGGGCGTATTTATTTTCAAAACGATCAGTCAAAAGTTGGCTGGAACCCAAATGAGGAACATGCCCTGATGCTGGGGGGGCAGGCATACGCCTTGCGCGATGATCTCAACATCACCACTCTAAAAGACTACTCATCTGATCCTTTTGTCCTTATTGAACACACAGATACAGATGGACGCCCTGCCTGCACGACTTACAAGGTTCTACGGGAGAAAGGTGATACGCGATTTGATTTTTCAGTTGAAGCCGGAACTGTTCTTCAGGCTCCCATGCCCCTGCCACTCATGGCAAAGCCACTGGTCAACCGGAATAATGGCCAGCCTCCAGTCAGCCTCAATGAAGAAGTGCAACCGTTATTCATAAAATCCAGCACCAACGATGACGATTCCCTGACGACACTGACGAGTACCAAAAAGAATTATTTTCGGGGTTTTTCTGTTTTGTCACTCCAAGACGTTCAATCCAGTCCGCGGCTGAATAAATGGTTTTTTCCGGTGCTTGTGAATTATGAAAACGATACCCTAAAAGGTATCGTATCTGCTGACAGGCCCCACCTTGTTTTATCATCATCGCGTGTTCCTTTGAATCATCATCGGTGGTCATACATCCTGAAAAACAATGAATCCCTTGCTGTCGGTAAAGTGGTTTACACCCTGCTGCCCGAGCAACGAGTACACCACAAGGCAACGGTTATAAGCGTATCAGGCGATCCTGGTAATTATACGGTGATTTTGGAATTTTCTGACGATTATCCGGTTCTGGCAACCGCCCAGACTGCAGATCGTTTGATGGTGGTATCCTCCGATACAACTGACTTTGAGAATTGGCGGTTGGGGCTCGAACCTTTACCTGCTCATATCTCCGATCTCGAAGGAGCAGAGAAAGCTGCATCTTTTACGTTTCAGGATCGTAAAGGTGACTTGTGGGTCTATCGTGGTCCTCACGATGCTGCTGACTCGAATGCCGCTCTGCAGCTTCAATATTATTACAAGACCCTGGAAGGCTTTTATTTCCCTTCCCTGTCTCTACTAAATCAGCCCGCTCCTGGCATCATCACGCCTTACTTGCGGCCGGGAAATAATGGCATCTTCAACGATGTCAATCTTGACCCTGTTCAAGGTGACAAGGATGACGATAAAATTGGCGATAAAAACGCTCTAGCCATTACCTACCGACCAATCTGGCCGTCGGGAGCGTCGATATTGCACATGGCTGAAACATTGGCACTTCCAAAGCGCGGGCTCCCTGCTGTGCGTGGTCACCAGAGTCTGGAAATCCTCTATCAGCAGTCTCAGATAGTTAACGGTGGTGATCTGAATCGAAAGAGTGCCGTCCTGCATGATCCCACGAGGGAAAAGGTTTATCTTCTACAGGATGGCGGTAATCAGTTGAAAGCCATTCCGAGCTCTGTCAGAACAGAACTTTACCGGGGCAAAACTTATTTCCCAAATCTTCCCCCACATTTGAGTGAACGTTTTTTCTTTGATGCGACCCGCGGTGAAAAAGGTGCCTTGGTGCTTCTCGGTGAATTTATTGACGCGCCGACGGGAGAGGATTATTTCCATCTCAATGTATTGAGCGCGAGTGATATTGATCAGCTCAAGGGGCTGATTGTCGATTCTGATTCTGATAAGGCAGTATGGAAAAGTGCAATCGATAACTTAAATACGACCTTGGAACTTTTTGTCGAAGACCCAACACGTCCGGGAACATATGCGCCATCGTCCGGAGCTTCTGTTACGGTTCCACCCAATGGACTTGCCGAGATAACGAACGATGATATTGCAGTGGATTCCTATGCCCTGACTGCTACCGGGCCCGGAGTCGGATATGTCACTCTGGTCTCGGGAAATGGGCTTGCTTTCCAGCCTGAAGGGGAACCCGTCAGTTTACACATCCTTCGCGTATCAGAGACCTTGCATCGCGGTGAACTCAAGGTGGTCGAATCTCCCAACCCACTGAGCGAAAAAATTGGCTTTCAACAGGTGGTGGATCTGGCAGCAAAAACAGATCTCTACGATTACCAATGGCGAATTTCTCCGCCAATCGACGGCTTATCGCCGTCGGTTTATCGCAATACGGCAATTAATTTACTGAACTCAGGGGAAACCTGGAATCATCTGCAATATCCAATGTCAAGCGATCGACCAGGCAACACGAATGTCGTAGCTGGGCGTTTGGCCTCAGTTCCAATCGGTAATTTGCCTGTGGTTGGTAATATCCCATTCGACAGCGTGACCCGCAATGATCTTACCTTGGATTTCACTTATAACGGAACTTCCTATCTCAGCGAAGGCAATCAGGTCAAGCTTACCAAGACAGATGAAACAAGTGTTTTGGGTGTCGTCTCTAAGGTGAATCCGAATGGGGGATTCAGTGTCATCATCGAGTCTGGACTTTCACTCAAAGCAGATGACATTGAATCGCTGTCTGAATCCATCACAGCCAGTCAAACGGCGAGTCTTGTTTACAAGGATTTTATTATTTCCGCGGATGCCAAATATTCCGAAGTCTGGCTCAGTCTGGACTTGAATGACAACTTGCATGCGAAGGTTTATGTCAACGGGGCTTTGTTGGTGGCTGTCAACAGTCGAACTGCCAATGATAACCCTGAATCGGCGCCTCCCGCCTCGATCCAAGCCTTGTCCCGGGCCTATCGAATCAGTCCAGACGACCTTCCCACAGGGACCGTTCAGTTGGCTGTGGAGCTTTTTTCGGACGCTCGCCCGGGAACACTCCAGCTTTTTGATCTTAAATTGGACGCTTTTGAAGCCGTTGATCTTACTCAGGAAGCAGGTACGGCATGGCTGGCCCTCGATGAATTAAAACATGCCGATGGTATCCGTGCGGTCCTGGGAGGTTCTGCTGATGTCAGCAGCCTTGCTGATAACTACCTGATCATGCGTTATCAGGCTAAAAATAACGATCATGCTTCCTATGTTGGGGACGGTAACGGGGGCAACAAAGCCTGGTCGCTTTGGACCGAACCACAACTGGCCGAAGGTTGGATTAAAAGGGTGCTCAAGGGAATCAATCCTTTCAATCAGCGGGTGACGGATCTGTTCTCCAACCGCGTGGACACGGACGCCAGCATCCTGACGCAGGCCGGGCAGCGCTGGGAGGGCAATGTTGCGCTCAATCTGGATTCTATCAACGACTTTGGTCTGATTGAAATATACGAAACGGTGCTCAACCGTGGTCGGGATTTGAGTATTGATGCAGGGATCAACTATGGTCCCGCCAATGATGCCCTGCTGCTGGCTGCTGGTTATCTCAACGATCTTTACATGATCATCGGGAACGAATCCTGGGCCGACGCTGCCAATCCTACTATTGGTATTGGTACCAAGAATAAGACATATGGTGACATTGCCACGGCCTTGTTTTCATTCAAGGGACAGCTTCCCAATCTGCTTGAGGAAGAACTGGCTTTGCTGCGCGGCCGTGATGATTTTCTGCAACCTGGTGTGGAAACGGCACCCGTTTACAATCGGCTTTTCTGGAACTACACGCGTGGCATCGACTCCGGGGAAGTCATCTATGCCCTCAATTACAACATCACTGAGGATGAGGATGATGCCATCAATGGTAAGATCGATGCGGATGATGCCCGCAAGATGTATCCGCAGGGGCACGGCGATGCCTACGGTCATTATCTCACTGCCCTGAAAAGCTACTACAAATTATTACTGGATGCTGACTTTACCTGGGTACCACGCACGGAGGCGGTGCTTGTTCTTGGTAAGCCTGTTCAGGTCGATTACCTTGATGAACGAAAATTTGCGGCTGCGGCTGCGGCAAAGGCGCGCGCGGGAAAACAAATTTTTGATCTTTCCTGGCGCAAGGATTATCAGTCTGGTCTGGAAGGCTGGGAGCACCTTGAAGGGACGCGGGAGAATGATTCCCGTCAATTGCCTTCGACTCGTTATTGGGGTGCGGATCATTGGGCGAATCGGACGTATCAGGGGGCCTACTTCAATTGGGTGACCGGTAATGCGATGTTACCGGATGAGGATCCAGATCCGGACCACGAAGGGATTCAAAAAGTGGATCGCACCACCGTTCCCGAACTCAAGTCGCTGGTAACTGTGGCCGAAGATCTGCAGAACTCGTTGGATAATGCCGAAGCAGGTCTAAACCCACTCGGTTTTCCGGAGAGCGCCCTGACTTTTGATATCAACCCCAGTGTCGTGGTCAGTCCAGGCCACCAGACTCATTTCGAGCAAGTATACGAGCGAGCGGTTCAATCTCTGAACAATGCAATAGTTGCCTTCGATGATGCCAAGGATGTCACTCGCTTGATGCGATCGGAAGAGGATGAGCTTAGCGATTTTCGAGCGTCAGTCGCTCAGGAGGAACTGGCTTACAAACACCGTTTGATCGAACTATACGGAACACCATACACAGACGACATTGGCCCTGGGAAGACTTACAAACAGGGTTATGACGGTCCTGATTTGTTCCATTACGCCTACATTGACACAAAGCTTCCGAATTCCAGTCTCTACCCTGACCCCAAATTGACGACAGTCCCATTCGAACTGGATAATGACCCTTACGCGATCGATTACGTCAACGCCACATTTACAGAGGGCATCGCCATGGCAAAATATCCTTATAATGATGATGATGATGATTTTTATGGGCTGACTCGACCAAACCCGGATGCGAATGGCCCGGATAACCTCAATTTAAGAGATCCAGGAGGTCAAAATGTCGTGAAATTCACATTGAACTCAGAGGGTTATGCAATCAAGCCAGAGTCATGGAAGGGGCGTCGACGGTCTCCCGGCAAAATTCAGACTGCTATTTCAAACCTGATGCTCGCTCATAATAAATTGAAATCTGCCTGTGAGGATCATATAGCATCGAAAGATGCCATTGATTCTGAATATACCATCTTCCTCGCGGATCATGGAAGAGCGAGAACAATCAGAGAAAAAATGGCGGGTAAAATGGCTGCAGATACGGTCTTTGATGGCATCACGACCGCATTTGAAATCGTTGAGGAAGCGGGGAAACTAACCTACGAACTGACTTCAATGGGCAGCAATGCCATGTTGGAAACTTTGCCTAAAAGTGTGGTTCTTGGGCTGGCTACAGGAGGTGACCTCTCGTCTCCTGCTCGAGGTGCCCTCCTAGCTACTGGAGCAGTGACTGAGGGAACAATTAGGGGGGCTTTATTTGGGAAATTTGGTGTTCAAAAGGCCCTTGAAGTTGCGAATCGAGAGCTAGAGCGCTGGTTTGAGTATGGGGAAATTGCCCCGCTGGAGCGGCAACAAGAAGTCAGGAATGCTCTTTTCAGTCTCGATACCAATTTAGGAGATCTTGCTGCTCACTGGGGGCGAATCAATGAATTCATCATCGAGCATGAAGAAGCACAGCGTGGCTTGTGGGCAGCGATTGCCGAGGGGGATCGCATTCAGTCCGAAAGAGAAATCTTCCGTCAGCGGTCTGCAGCCATTGTTCAAGGTTTTCGTACTCGTGACGCCGCGTTCCGTCTGTTTCGCAACGAGAAACTGGAACGTTACAAAACGCTCTTTGACCTTGCCGCTGAATATGCCTTTCTGGCTGCTAAGGCGTATGATTACGAGACCGGTCTGCTGCATACCGAAGAGGGTCATGGTTTTATCAATAGGGCCATCAGCGCACGCGCCTTGGGTGTAGTCAACGAAGGACAGCCTCAGTTTGCCGGCAGTAACACCGGCGATCCAGGTCTCTCAAGTGTCCTTGCCGAAATGAAGGGTGACTGGGATGTGTTGAAAGGGCGGCTTGGCTTCAATAACCCTGATGGGCAAGGCACCACAGTTTCATTGCGTTCAGAAAATTTTCGAATTCTGCCTGGATCGGATGGTGCTGACAAATGGCGGGATGTGCTTGAGGGAGGGAGGGTGGATAACCTTTTGACTGACGGCGATGTGCGCCGATATGCGATGCAGATAGACTCCATGGAAGGGGTGTCTGTGCCTGGTATTGTCATTGAATTTGGCACGACCATTGAGAAAGGTCGTAACCTGTTCGGCCGGCCTCTGGCAGGTGGAGACCACAACTTCAGTTCCGCTTTGTTTGCCACCAAGATTTTTGCAATCGGCGTGGCTCTGGAAGGTTATCAGGGCATGAGTAATCCGCTGTCCAACAGCTCGGCGGTCAATCAAGCGGGTGGCGTGTCGCCCGCGGACCCATCTGCTCCTTTCCTGGATGCCTCCACTTTGTCAGCGACACCGGAAGTCTTCCTGATCCCTGTCGGTTTGGATACGATGCGCAGTCCGCCGCTGGGGGATACGAGTATCCTCCGTACTTGGAATGTGAGTGATGTTACCATTCCGCTTCCCTTCAATATCGGTGCTTCGGATTTCTCAAGCAAGGCCCTCTGGCAGGGCAGGGACTCCCTGGCGGATGAATTGTACAGCGTTCGCAAGCATGCACCTTTCCGGCCTGTTTCCACGACCGCAGCGTTTGGTAACGAAGTGTATGGGAGAGGGTCACTGAAACTCTCTCAGTATACCAACAATCGACTCATCGGGCGGTCGGCGTGGAATACCAAATGGAAGCTGGTTATTCCGGGATATGCTTTATTGAACAATCCCAAAGAAGGTTTGGATCGATTCATTCGGACGGTGAACGACATCAAGTTACATTTCGTGACCTACTCTTACGCCGGGAATTAAACCTTGGTCTCGCATTGAAGTATTAAGGATCACGATTCAAAACCTAAGGAAAATATTTTCATGAAAGCTCAACATAGTATTCAAATATGGCTAAGGACTCTGGCAGGATGGGTCGCTTGCTTCATCGCATGCAGTGCACTAGCCTATCCTCCAGCCCCTCACCATTTGCTGACTGGAATGGTTCGCGATGAGCTTGGCAATCCACTGACCATCGAATCCGCTGAAATTATTTTTGAGGCTGCGTCTGGTGTTCGTATAAGGTCGCAGATCAGTCCGGGTTTGAAACCGGGACTGAATTATGAACTTGAAGTGCCGCTTGATTCGGGGATCACTCAGGATCTCTACAAGCCCACTGCCTTGCATCCCGCTGCACCTTTCAAGATCTGGGTGATTGTTGATGGAATGGTTTATTTGCCGATTGAAATGCGTGGCGATTTTTCTCAACTCGGACACCCCAGTGAAACCACACGCTTGGACTTGACTCTGGGTGAAGATGCCGATGGTGATGGATTGCCTGATGCCTGGGAGCGGGCCTTGCTCGCGCAGAGCGGAGGTGATCTCAGTGGGGTCAAGCCGGATGATGATTTTGACGGTGATGGTCTGAGCAATCTGGATGAATATATCTCGGGGAATTATGCCTTTGATAAAGAGGATGGTTTTGAACTTAAAATCGTCGGTCCAGGCAACTCGGGACCGCTGCTTGAGTTCATGGCGATCAAAGGCCGCACTTACATGGTCATGGGATCACTTGACATGGAGGAATGGACATCCGTTTCCTTTCGATTGGAAAATGAAGCAGCGGATGAATCAGGCTTCGATGCTTATTACGCGGAGGACGTCCGTGAAATGCGGGTGGAAGTTGTTCCACCTGGAGAGGCAGTTGCGCAGCGCTTCTTCAAGTTGTTGGTTCAATAAGGCCTGATGAGTATGATCGCATCATGGTTCCATAAAAGCTCAGACAATGTGGTTTTCATGTTCAGTGGAGGGCGTCGCTAACATTTGGCTTGAAGGGTAAGGAAGGACGCGGATTTTTGTGATCACCTTGGTCTCCCTGATTATTTTAGTGGATCAATAACATGGAAGCACCCTCAGAATCAGTTCACAACAATCACTTTCCCAAATTCGTGGCAGGAATGGCGGTTGTCATGATTCTTGTCATGTTATGGTCATGGTATGGTAGGGAAAAGACTTCATTGCCTGAGGCTCTCCGCTCCGAACTCACTTCACGAGATGGTCTCCTTTTTCAGGAGTTGGGGACGCAACCTTTCACCGGTTTCATGATTGAATCCTACAAGGATGGCATATTGAAATCCCGCTCTCAGGTGGTTGAGGGCTTGTTGCATGGTGTTTCGGATGGCTACCACCCCAACGGCCAACTTCAGGTGAGGGAGCATTTTGAGAAAAATATTTCTCATGGGCTGCGCACCAAATGGTTTGCCTCTGGCATTAAAATGTCAGAGGCCACAGTGGTGGAAGGTCAAATGGATGGAACCTTCCAGCGTTGGGATGAGACGGGTACGCTGGTCGAGCAGATCGCACTCCGTGCAGGAAAAGCTCACGGGTTTTCGCGTGCATTCTATCCCAGTGGTTATTTAAAAGCTCAGGCCAGCATGCAAGATGGTGAAGTGATCAATCAGCAATCCTGGCAGGACAATGAAATGAAAGTTGCAGGTCTTCCAACTTCCGACACGCCGTGAAAAGTGCGACAGACATGATGTTTTCGAACTCAATATTCAGAATTCCTGTCACTTGCCTTCTGATGGCGCTGAGCCTGATCTGGGGGCAGGCCTTGCAACCTGCCCTGTTGCAGACGAGCTTGGACCATGGTGGTGGACGCTTGTACGGCGGTCCCTATACCATGGATGTTTCTCAAGGTGGAGTTGGCGGTATTCAAAGCGCTGGCGGAGTTGTTTCAATGCAATCTGGTTATGCAGGTGGACTCAACGAACCACCGGAAGCGGTTGCGGATAGTTTTGGGATCATGATGACTGTGGGCCAGTCGTTGAACCTAAGGACTGATCGATTGCTTGGGAATGATATCGATCCAGAAAAAAATACCTTTCACCTGGTTCATATACCTGCCTCTAGTGAGAACGGAGGAACCATTGCCTATGACGGGGAGGTCATTGCTTACACACGTCCTGACAGTGGGGGTGATTCAGACTCATTCATCTACACCGTGACAGACGATTACGGTATTGAGGTAAAGGGTCTTGTGACTTTGACTTTCGGCCACATCATCACTTTTCCACAAATCACTGAAAAAACCTTCGGTGATCCACCTTTCACCCTCAGCGCCTCTGCCAGCTCAGGTTTGCCGGTAGTATTCAGTCTCCTGTCCGGGCCTGCCACCCTCTCGGGTGATACCATGACCTTGACAGGCGCTGGAACTGTGACTCTGCGAGCAAGTCAAGCAGGAGATGCGACCTATCCACCGGCGAATGATTTCGATCAGACCTTTATCGTTTCTAAAGCCCAACAGACGATTTTCTTCCCTGTCATCACCGATCGGACCTCTGGAGACCCTCCCTTTGAGTTGACCGGCAGCGCGAGTTCAGGATTGCCATTGAGTTTCAGTGTGGTTTCTGGAGCGGCCACTTTGTCGGGTAGCACCGTAACTTTAACAGGGGGTGGTGGCGTGGTGGTGAGGGCCTCGCAGGGTGGTGGTCCCAATCATGAGTCAGCTGAGGATGTGGAGCGAAGTTTTATGGTTTCCAGTGACCGCACATTGAATGGCAGAGTGACTTTGTTTGGGGATGGTCAGACGCCCGTACCTGCAGCTTTTGTGAGGGTGAATGTGGATGGTGAGGTGCACGAGACTCAAACCGATCAGAATGGCTATTATCAGTTGAATCTTCCAGCCAGGGATAATTATGCTCTGCGTGCTGGCCGTACGGCGGATACTAAGGCGAATCGGGGGGTGGACGTGGTCGATATTATTGCTTTGCGCAAGCATATCCTGAATCGAGAAAAACTTAGCAGTGCCATGTCCTGGCTGGCGGCTGATACCAATCGGGATAGCTCGATTGACGTTGTTGATATCGTAGGTATTCGCAAGGTGATTCTGAATCGTATAAGTTTTTATTCAGCTGACGCGAATGGAAAACAGGATGATATCTTTCGTTTCACCAAGTTGAGTTTCAAGGATGTCGAGGCCACCCAGAGTTTTGCCAAGCTGGGAGAGGCGCTGGTGATCGACTACGATGGGGTCACCGGTGATCTGAATAATGTTGATTTTGCTGCTGTGAAGCTGGGGGATGCCAACGGCGACTGGAAATTTTCTGCTGACACTGGTAGCCCTTTGAATGCCATACATGAAAGAGCCGCTGACCCACATGCCCTCCATGAACCATTGCTTGTATTGGGTGAGGCTTGGTCTGACAGCGAGGGGGATTTGTATGTGCCAGTCATTGGATTGACGAAAGAAGCCCTCATGGGCGTTCAGTATGAACTCGCATGGGATCATCGAATGCTTTCACTCAAAGGCGTAATCTCAAATAGCCTTCCAGGTTTTGTCATGGGCGTTCATACCTACGATCAAGAGGGAAGGGCGTCGTTGGCCTGGGATGATGCCACCTTGGCAGGAATAGACATTGATGAAAACGAACCCATGATGGTCTGGCGCTTCGGCCGGGTGGCGGAGGGAGGCACTGGGTTATCCCTGGAGAGAGCGCTTATGGTGGGGCAGCAGGAGGGGCTGGGACGTATGCCAAGTGCTGCGCTTTATCTGAGGCCTGATGATCGTTCAAGGGCAGCTTTGCGGGGGGTGATCAAGGCCATTGATTTTCATGGACATCAGATCCACCTATGGGTTGATACGCGTGGTGCTCAGCATTGGCAGCTGGAGTCAGCTTCAAGGCTTGAACCATCAAAGTGGTCGCGATTGAAAATACTCGGAGGAAATGAACGGTGGCAACAATTGGAGTTGCCTCATAACGAAGGCATGCATTTCCTCAGGTTGCTTCCGTTGATCGGCACGGATCGTTAAACTTATCTCATCCTCAGCAGAATGACCTTCAGGAGGCCAATGTGCTTTTATAGCAAGGTGATCCATTTCATGGTGTTTGCACCCAAATCTTATTTCCCGGAATGACGTCTTTGATTTGAGGGTATCGGCGGCAAAGTTGCACCCCGAAAAAAACTTGCCAAAAATCAATCTATCAAGGCATTCTATTATATCCCTTCTTTGTATGACAACGGTTCTGGTGCAGGACATTTGTGCTCTCGGTCTGAGGGTATGGGATCAATTAATGGTAAGAACCCAAAAATAATAAATATGAACATCAAAAAACGGTCATTTGCTGGTTGGGCCATCTTCTCGCCTCTATTCTTTATTGCTTTAACACAGGGCGTTTTTGCGCAGACGTGGACCGAGGCGATCGAAGAATCAGCGCCCGCCTATTGGTGGCGGTTTGAGGAAACCAGCGTGTTTAACTCGATTCCAAACGAGGGATCAGCAGGAAATGTGTTCAATGCCCTCTACGGACTTGATATCACAGATGATGATCTTCAAAAACAGAGCGCCTCTCCATTACTGGGCAAAGCAATGGAATTTACAGGACCTTCCGCAGGGGGCGACTCCGAGAAGATTATCGAATTGACCGTTCCTGATGACACAAGCGGCATCCCTGAACTTGTGAATTTCAGGACTTCACCGGAAGATAAGGAAACCACAGTGGAGTATTGGATCAAAACCTCTCAAACCGGCAGCAACGGTGATCAGACCTGGACAAACCCTGCCATACTCGGCCACGAGAGTCCCGGTGATGGAGACCTCTACTGGGGATTTATCACTGGTGAAGGGGAGTTAGGAATGAGTACCTCTGACATGGTTGAAATTAGATCTGAAAAAGACGGCAATATCGATGTTTCTGACGGGAAATGGCATCATATTGTCATGGTCAAAGATTGGAATCTTGAGGAAGCCAATTACTCCGTCATGTATATTGACGGTGGCAGTGCAAGCGGGGGAGCCACGGTGGTTAAATCGACTGCTGCGGGCGATGCAAGCCTTCAAGATGCTGATAGTGTCATCACCATGGTTGGGAAGACTCAAAATGGCGGTGGCAATGATGTTCAATACATTGGTTTTCTTGATGAACTGATCATCTATGACCGCGCATTGTCTGCCGAGGAAGTAGCGGGTCATTTTGCGACGGTCGAAGCCGATAGCGACGGAGACGGCATCTCTGATCGCTTCGAATTGGCCAATGGCTTGAATCAAAATGTGGATGATGCGGGGGGAGATCTCGATCAGGATGGCGCAAGCAATCTGACGGAATTCAATAGCGGGAGTGATCCTCAGAATCAGGATACGGATGGAGACGGACTGCTCGATGGTGTGGAAACCGCTACGGGGGTCTGGGTGAGCGAATCCAACCGTGGCACCAGCCCCACCAGTATGGATACGGATGGAGATGGTCTGAGTGATTCATTGGAAACCAACACCGGTGATTTTGCCGGAGCCGACAATCCGGGTACGAGTCCTGTGGCTTTCGATTCGGACGGTGATATTTTTGGTGATTGGTCTGAAATTTCCCGAGAAACCAATCCAAACGATGCTTCAAGCAAACCGGAAGTCGCCAAGGATTGGGTGACTCAGATCAACAATGATGAACCCTCGTATTGGTATCGATTCGAGTCGGATTCTACCGATGCAGGCCTTCCCAATCAGGGGGCAGTCGACGGCTTTGACGGCACTTTCAGTGACAAGTGGCAGGATGCAGATCTCGGTAAGGAAAGTGCCTTTGACGGTTTAGGTAAAGCGGGTGAATTTACCGGGCCCCCTCCATCGGACATCAGCCTTTTTTCTGATTGGGAATTTGATTTTTCAGGACAGGCTTCCTTTGTCGATTTTGGAGATGTGCTGCCAGAACTTACCAACTTCCGGTCAGCCCCTGAGATCAAGGCCACCTCGGTAGAATATTGGATCAAGACATCGCATGCAGGTTCCCAGGGAACGCAGACATGGAATAGCCCTGCTGTTATTTCGCATGAAAGCCCTGGGGATGGGGATATGTATTGGGGGTGGATCAATGGAGATGGCGATTTTGGCTTCAGTACTTCCGATATTGCCGAGCTCAGTACCGGTGCGAGCAGTGGATACGAAGTGGTTGATGGTGAATGGCATCACGTTCTCATGGTCAAACAGTGGAATGGAGAAGAAGATCCTTCGACATCGGCGCTTTACATTGATGGAGGCAAGAGCGCCGGGGGTGTTTCTCTCTTTTCGGATACGGCTGCTGGTAGTCCCAGTCAGCAGGATGATGACGGGGGGATTCGCTACCTTGGCTTGGTTGAAAAAGGCGCGGATGGAAACCCTGACGTTCAATTCATTGGTATGCTCGATGAACTAGCCATCTACGATCATGCCTTGGACGAGACAGATGCTCTGTTGCACTGGATGGCCGCCGGAGGTGAAGTTTCAGGCGGTGGCGGTGGAGATGGATCTGCGGGTATCCAAAGTATCGATGCATCGAGCGGAGATATCGTCATCACCTATGTAGGTGCGCTGATGTCTTCCGAAGCGATCACAGGACCTTTTGAGCCTGTGGAGGGAGCTTCCTCTCCTCACACCGCGGCGCCAAACGGCAGCCAGCGCTTTTTCATAGCGCAGTAAATTTTAAAAAATGTGAGCATTTCGACAGCGAATCTTTGGTAGAAGGTTCGCTGTCTTTTTTTTGCGCACACTGGAAATTCAATTCGTATTGCCTAATGATCTATCTCGGTTATTGTGTGCGACAACCTGATCGATTTTTATCAATGATTGACTTTCGAAATCACGGATTTGTGCTGCCAACACTCTGTTGGCTTGGAATCGCTATCTCGATTTTAGCCGAGGACATTACAAAAATGCCCGGGCAGCAGGAGCATGTTTTCAATCTTCCTTTTCGTGAGGAATACCAGCGTCAGGATCCTAAAAAAGATGGATGGAATTCCGAAGCCCTCCAAAGCCTGGCTTCAAAAAATCTCAAATTGCTCTTCAATTCAGCGCCCGGTGCAGTCACTGCATCGCATGCTGCTACCCTTCTTTCCGAGGCATTTACTTCGACTGCTCTCATGGCTGAGACGGAATTGATATTTGAAGATAATGATTTCATCATCAGACGCTCCAAGGACTTGAAGAGCCTCCCCGAGACATTTTCCAAGAGGCAGTTTGGCGAGCTTCGGCGACAGATCGGAATCGAGACAGACAAACATACCAGAGTGCACCGATACTTTAAAATCGTATCAACTGAAATGGAGACCGCGAATTTGACAACGCTCGTTCTGTTTGAATCGTTGATGAAATCAGCCTCTGGGAGCTTACAGATGAACGCCAAATGGCAAGTCCATTGGAAGATAGAGAGCTCCGAAAAGATCAAATTGCTGCGTCTTGTCCTGATGGATTATCAGCAAGCGGAATCCAAACTTCCCGGAGGCGCGTTATTTGGTGATGTCACCCGATCTGTTTTTGCTGATCAAAAAACCTTTGAAGAACAAATCAAGTATGGAGTCGAGCATTGGCGGCATCGTCTGGAAAGATCTGTTTCTCCCTCACTGGTGGCGGCAAATGGTCTGGCCATCGGAGATATCAACGGAGATGGTTTGGAGGATGTTTTCATGGCGCAGGATCGCCATTTGCCGGATTTACTCCTCATTCAACAACCTGACGGATCGGTTCTGGACGTCGCTGAGCGATGGGGGGTTCGCTCGCTTGCCGTGTCCTCCAGCGCACTCTTGCTCGATTTGGATAATGATGGAGATCAGGACCTGGTTGTAGGGGGGGAAGGGGAGGTTCGTTTTTTTGAGAATCAGGCCATGAGTCGGTTTGAATTGAAGTATCGATTGAAATACCCGTCTCGAGTCGAGTCCATGGCGGCCGCTGACTATGATCAGGACGGTAGATTGGACCTTTATCTTTGTGGCCATACTCGAGCTACTGTGGATCAGTCTGAAAGTGTCCTCGGGATCCCTATTCCCGTCTACGATGCCCAGAACGGCCAGGCCAATGTGATGGTACGCAACATGGGTGGATGGAATTTCAGAGACGACACTGAAGCTTCTGGTTTGATGATCAACAATAACCGGTTTTCCTATGCCGCGGCTTGGGAAGATTACGACAATGACGGGGATCAGGATCTTTATGTTGCGAATGATTTTGGGCGCAACAATCTCTATCGTAATGAAGGCGGGCGTTTCGAAGACCTCGCAGCAGAGGCCGGTGTGGAAGACATTGCTTCCGGTATGTCCGTTGCATGGGCAGATGTCGATCAGGATGGTTGGATGGATCTTTATGTGAGCAACATGTTCTCTTCGGCTGGTAATCGACTTACTTATCAGCGAGACTACCAAATTGGGGGCACACGCGAGAATGTGGACAAATTACAACGTATGGCGCGCGGCAACACGCTCTTCATGAATCAGGGAAACAGTCGGTTTGTTGACGCCAGTTCACAGTCAAATACCACCATGGGACGATGGGCTTGGTCTTCTCAATTCGGGGATATCAACAACGATGGGTTTGAGGATCTTTTGATTGCCAATGGATTTGTTACCAACACGCGACTGGACGATTTGTGAAGTTTCTATTGGCGGCGCGTGGCGTCGCAAACACCGACGAAGCTTGATGGTGATTCTGGTTTGGATGCTTATCGCCTCTCATGGCTTACAGCCAATGCTCTCCTGCGGGATGGTTACAGCTGGAGTGGGAATGAGCGGAATGTGGCCTATCTGAACCTGCCCTCCATGCCAATGGCAAATGTGTCAGGTGTCGCTGGCTTGGACCTCATCGACGATGCACGTGCTCTGGCTCTTGCAGATTGGGATGGTGACGGTGATCTCGATATCTGGATGACCCAGCGTACGGGGCCCTCTGCCCGTTTATTGCTCAATCAATCAAGGAATGCTCATCAATCCATTCAACTTCGTCTGCGCACAAATTCCGGCAATCGAGATGCTATTGGAGCACGAGTTGCGTTGCATCTTGGGGGGGGTAACCGTTATCAGACCGCTCGTGCAGGCAGCGGCTATCTTTCGCAATCCAGTAAGTGGTTGCACTTTGGTCTGGGTAATTACGATGGTCCGCTGCAGGTAACTGTGACATGGCCAAATGGTGAGCATGAGCGCTTTGAGAACTTTTCCAACCGTGGGAAATATGTGCTGAATCAGGGGGCCGGCAAGGCACTGCGAAAAGCGCATCGAGACGTAGCTGTAAGTCTCAATGTGGCTGAGCTCCCCTGTACGGAAGTGACTAGTCAGGCGCGGATTGTTCCTTACAGTCAAATTCCATTTCCACGAATGGTTTTGAAAAACAAGAAAGGAGGACGAGTGGTTCTGGGGATGCCTACATCCGCTCCGACATTAATGCTCTTGTGGGCTAGTTGGTGTAACTCGTGCGCTGTCGAGATGAAATTGTTGGCAACGTCACAAAACGAAATCAAGAAATCGGGTCTGAATATTGTTGCGGTCAGTGTGGATGGGCTTGATCAAACCAAAGCTGCTTCAAAAGATCAGACGGACCGCTTCTTGAGGAGATTGAAATTTCCCTATGCCTCATACTCCGGTGATCAAAGTGTGATTGACCAGCTGGAGGTATTACACCGTTCGCTTGTGGACACGCATCTGCCGCTTCCTCTTCCTGCCAGTGTTCTGCTGGATCGCCACGGCCGGATTGCTGCGATTTACCGAGGTCCTGTTGAGGTAACAACCCTCCTTAATGATGTTCAGCAATTGACTCGAAAAGATGAAAGGCCGGTGAGTGCATCTATACCCTTCGGTGACGGTGATTTTTCTCTCACGCCTCCCGTAGCTATGGACCCCATTCAGGTAGCATTGACTTTCTATCAAGGGGACCATTCGGTTCATGCAAGAAACTACATGCGCCAGCTCATTCAAATTGCAGAAACAAAAGCTGTCGGTCACGAAAACTTGAACCGTGGAGAGTTACACTACTTTTTTGCGACACTCCTGGAGGAATCCGGGCAAGTCAAGGATGCCGTGCACGCCTACAAGTATGCGCTCTCAGCCAATCCTGAAAAGTGGGAAGCGCATCGGAATCTGGCAAGCCTCTATTATCGGCAGGATCAGTGGAAGGATGCGTTGCCTCACTTTCAGGAATCTGTTCAATTCGAGCATGCAAATATAAATTTCCGACTTGAGTTCGCTGCGACCGCCTTCCGCCTGGACTTACCTTCCATCACGCGTGAACAGCTCCTGGGAATTCTTAAACTGGATCCGAACCATGAGATGGCAAGCAGGATTTTGCAAAGACTCAATGAGATTGAAAAAAAGAGTCCTGACGGTAATCCCAAAACACCCTGAGGAGTCGATGAGAGGCTAGAAAAAGGTTGCTTTGTCTTCCTGAACGGGCAGGCTTTTATTCAATTCCTTCTTGAGTATGAAAACGGCTTGTTTGACCACACGAGGTAGAGTCGATGATGGTTTCACCCTGATCGAACTCTTGGTCGTGATCGCCATCATAGCGATTTTGGCCAGCATGCTGCTGCCTGCCCTGAGCAAGGCTAAGGTGAAGGCTCAGGCCATCGCCTGTATGAACAATCACCGGCAGCTGGCTTACGCCTGGCGTCTCTATGCGGATGACAACAATGACAGGTTGGTGGGTTCATGGAAGGGGCTTCCTGGTTCCAATACGGCCCCGGACTGGGCAGCAGGCAGTTGGCTTACTTTGAACAATCCAAGAGATCCAAGTAATTGGGATCATGAAAAGTTCATCGAAAAAAGCCCGCTTTGGCCTTACTGTGGAGCGTCTCTCGGGGTTTGGAAATGTCCAAGCGACAAGTCCACAGGTATCAACCGCAGTCAACAGCGTGTGCCAAGAATTCGCAGCATGTCCATCAATAACTGGGTGGGTGGCTCTGGATGGGGCAACTCCGGTAGTTGGTATCCGTATAACAAGCGGGGTTGGGTCGCTTATCGTAGCATGGGCGACCTGAAAGATCCGGGACCTTCACAGACATGGGTCTTTCTGGACGAACGCGAGGACAGTATCAACAACGGGCTTTTTGTCGTGGACATGGCGGGGTATCCTGATCAGCCCCGGCAACATCATCTGGTCAATACGCCTGCCAGTTATCATAACAAGGCCGCCACACTTTCCTTTGCTGATGGCCACTCGGAAATCAAGGTCTGGCAGGATCCCCGCACCTTCCCGCCCATATCGAAAAAAGACCGTCCCCTGAACATCGCATCCCCGAGCAACAGGGATGTGCTGTGGTTGCAGGAACGCAGCACGCGGATGCGGTGACACACTTGATTCTGTTCCGTCCTACGGTGAGTGCGTGTGGGCAGCTTTCCATGTACAAAGCAAATCATATGGTAAGGAAAACCGGGAAATTGCATTCACCAGCGTAAGCCATGCTCATCAGGCTGCGTCCCGTTAACGGCGGACACATTTTCTCAGAAAATTCAAATTGTTGAACCTGCAAGGAATGGCATTTCATGAGACACATCGAGATGGCTTGCTCCGAAGTTCGTTGGTTCATGGATGATGAACAACGTGGGATTGTATGGAGTTTGATGATTTCCCTTGCTAGAGGCAGGTGTCATCAGCACGAATCCGCCCCAGGTCTCCATTTTGCAGAGACTTGCTCTTGTGCAAGCAAATCCAGATCGCTGACTTTATCAGGCTTGGCGAATGTTGGATGGATGAGGGAAAGTCCATGTCTGACAGGCCTGAACCAACTGCACTTGTGATACAAGTATGAGTTATTTGACCCCGGATTGAGTGGTTCCTCATTTTTCTCTGAATTGGGTATGGTTTAAGCTTCATCCTTGCTGAGTCAAAAATGAAAACCGTTCAGAGAAAGGTGACGATGCTGCTTTACAAAAGAGGACTCAGTCATTCGCAAAGGTGGTTTCACTTTTTCCCCTCTGTAGATCTTATTCTTCAGTTGAAAGTCGTCCCTTTAAATGTGGACGAGAGGGTGCTGGAACACATGGTAAAAGAGGACCGTACCCTGTTTTTGGAAGAGGGTATTCCTCATCAATATATTCAACTCTGGGTTGAATCGAGAGCCAGTCTGCAGCAGGTGATTCAAAACTTTTTATCAAAAGCTCTGTTTGGCATCTTCTGCCCAGCTTCTTTGGAACCTCATCCAGTCAAAAGTCATACCGCATTACCCCTTGCCTGAGGCAAGAGAAGGAGCTCGGCAATGATATCAATCGTCCATTTGCAGTTTCTAAAAAACAAACAAAACAATAACACGACAAAAGTTCTTATCATGAAAACCTTCAATGAAGCGTCACCGTTCGTTGCATTCAAGCAACTGTCCGTTCAAAGTCTTGTCCTTGCAATGATCATTGCATTCACCTGCACCGCTTTCAATTGTTTCGGGCATGGATCGGTCTCGGACCCGGTGAGCAGAATATATCGTATTTTTCTCGAAAATCCGGAGAGTCCGGATCGATCTGTATCTGCCGATGCCATCGCAACGACAGGAACACAGGCATTTTATGATTGGTCCGAAGTCAATCGCCTTGTGCCAGACTACGCCATTGATAGCTTGGATGCTTATCGGGCTCTTATTCCCGACGGTAAGCTTGCCGGGGCAGGGCGGGATAAATATGCTGGATTGAATCTTGTTCGTGATGATTGGCCTGCAACTTCGGTCAATGCCGGGCTTTATCAAATCGTGTTTGACGCGCATGTTCCTCATGATCCCAGTTTCTTCAGAGCGTTTATCAGCAAGTCTGGCTGGGAGCCTGATCAACCCTTGAGGTGGGATGATTTGGAAGAGTTGCACGGTCCCGAAAACTTTACACGAGATGGATCACTATATCGGTTTGGAGTCCATTTTCCGGATCGTATGGGTCATCACGCTCTATTCGTGATATGGCAGCGGGTGGATCCTGCAGGGGAGGCTTTTTTCTCTCTGAGTGATATTGATTTTGGTGATGGAACCGGACAGGGAAATCCTGAAAACGAGCTAGAAGTGGATGACTTCATTCCCAATGATTACCTTGATGGAGAGATACAGGCTTCTGTGAGCTTGAAGGTAAGCGACGATTGGGGAAACGGGTTCACCGGTGAATTTATCATTCAGAATCTAGGTGATACTCCGATGAATGGCTGGACCCTGGAATTCGATTTGGATCGAGATATTTCACATCTTTGGAACGGTGATGTAGTACGCAAAGAAGGCATCAGGTATACGGCGACACATGCTGATTGGAATCAGTTTATTCCAGTGGGTGGATCGACAACTCTCGGATTTGAAGCGTCTCCGGGTCATGCGAATGACAACATGCTGGGGTTGGTACAATTAAATGGTATCACCCTGTCAGATCCGCATGGTCAGGAGATGGAAGAACAAAACTCTCCCCAAATAATCCCAGAGCTGACCATGGGTGATTTTGACTTTATCGAAGGTGACGAGGAAGTCACCGATCAATGTATCCAGTTACATTTGTCTCAACCTGCCAACGAAATGATTCATGTCACGATCGCCTCGCAAAATGGTTCTGCCATAGCAGGGGAAGATTATCAGTCTTTTGCAAAGATGGTACATTTTCCCGTTGGAGCAACCTCTGCAAGCATCTGCCTCAAGCTTCTGGGTGATTTGGATTGGGAACAAAATGAATCTTTTGAACTGGCTTTTTCGGAACCCATGGGCGTGAGTCTGGCACAGGAGCGCATGACTGTGACCATCTTGAACGATGACCAGCCTTCCACACCAGGGCAGGCAGCAGACGTCGATGTCGCTTTTGACTGGGTAGTCAATGAGCGATGGGGGAGTGGTTTTGTAGCGACAGCCTCGATTTACAACCACACGGAAACCATGATGTCAGAATGGAGGGTTTCATTGGATCTTGATGTTTCCATTGTCAACTACTGGAACGTTTCAAATGTTTCGAAACATGGCTCCAGGTATACTTTTCACAATGCTTCGTGGAACGGCGTCATTCCGCCGGGAAGTTCGGTGAGCTTTGGGTTGCAGGCATCCGGTGTCTATGATTTGGAACCGAACAATATTTTCATTAACGGCAATCCATCATCGGGCTCAGGATTGGATCATCCTGAACCCGATTCGGAAGTAATGAAAGATGTCCCACTGGAAGTGTTTGTTGTGAATGCCTGGGCTAACGGGTTTACAGGGGAAGCAAGTATGAGGGTGGAGAGCGATATCGAAGGCTGGCAAATTGCCTTTGATTTTCCATATGCCATCACCGATATATGGAATGCAAGCATGGTGAGTCAAAGTAACGGTCGTGTTGTCGTTCGTGACGCTGGTTACAACGCCTCCGTGACTGCTGACGGAGAAATCGTGTTCGGCTTTGTTGCATCAGGCTCAGGCCTGAATTCAACTCAGCTCATCAAACCTGCGCAAACAGAGCTCAAAGGAAATATGCATTGAAACGGTGTTGCTGAATGATGGAATACCATGATTGATCCAATCAGAAATATCCATTTGTCAGGTGACACTCTGCGCACAGGATAGTTCTTTACGGTCAAGCCAACAAAATAACCAATCAAGTGAAAGGACGTATCCTTTGCGGGTTTTGAGGGAATATGATAGCGCAAGCAGATGTTTTTTACTGCGCTCTGCACACGAAATACCTGCTCACCTTGTGGTGAACTCTGATTCAGATCCTCGTTGACGACACCAAGTTTGTCCGATCTGTTGTAACTTTGAAGGTCGGTTTCCGAAGTGAATTCAGGAAGTCAACAGTTGAAGAATCAGGGTTTCAAAGTGCATGTTGCCTCACCAACCTTGAAGTTCAGCAACACGACCAAGGATACTGATGCCGTAACGTCCCTTCTTGCTACCCCCTTGCATCATGTATTTTTTGACCAATGGGAACGCAGGTTCTCCCATCCAATCCAAAACATTATGCACCATGCTGCGGCATTGACTGCCATCAAAAAGAAGTTCCTCCAAACAGGCCACCGATTTACTCGTTCTTCCAAGCTTTACCAGGCTCCAGGCTGCCATCGTCCGTACTTCATGGGATTCATCTTCCAGCGCACGTTCCAATACTCGAATCGCGGGAGCCGCTTCATCCCCGAGTAAATGAATCCCGACGATTGCCCACCACCGTATGCCTTCATCGCTGTGTGACATGCTTTCAACAAAAGTATCAAGGTTTTTGGCATTGCGCAGCAGTGCTAAATCGGCGGCATCAAGATAGGTTTCCAGTGGATAGATTTTTTTGTCACGCACCATCTCAAAAATAGTCAGGTTGTGTTGTGCCGCACGGCGATCTCTCATCTTTTCAGGCAAAAGACCGCTGTCGTAGAGTTCAAGTTGCTTGCGGCGCAGGGCTTGTTTCATGATTTCAATGCGCGCCTGATGTTCGGGCGTATCGATGAGATTACGGACATTGTCGAAGTCATGATCATTGTCATAGAATTCTTCGGACACGCGAGGGCGGAAGAAACGCCCGGTCACCGAGTCCGTCTTTCCTGCGCGATGGTGCTGTTCCCAGGCTGCAGTTGCTGGTGCCTTCCAAAGGTAAGCCAGGTGATGGCCGGCAGGTGCGAAAGGCATGTAATTCTTGTGGTAAGCGAAACGCGCATCCCGAATCATACGAACATGATCCAGCCGTTCGTCGGCGCGTTCGCGAAAGGCGACATGGTAGCGGGGCTCCGGTTCAGTGCCTTCACCAAGGAATACCGTCCCTTGAAATGTATGGGGTATTTCCGCTCCTGCCAAGCTGAGCCAGGTCTTCGGCATGTCCACAAAACTGACCAGGCGGTCCACGGTCACCCCTCGACTGGATGCCGGGTAGAGGTGCTTGAATTTTTCAGGGATACGTATGACCAGTGGGCAATGAACGCCACTGGCATAAAGAAAGCGCTTACTGCGGGCCATGACCCCGCCATGATCCGAGTTGTAGATGATAATCGTGTCCTCGTAGAGTCCGTCCTCCTTGAGGGCATTCAGGCAACGCTGCACTCCGCGGTCCATATCCTGAACGGCATCGGCATACTTGGCATAGTTTTGACGTATCACTGGAAGGTCCGGGTGGTAGGAGTGCAACTGCATCTTTGCCGGGTCGTGGCGTGTGTTGTCCACCTTGCCATGAGCTCGACTCTCATGGCTGTTGCCAATATTGACAACAGCAAAGAACGGTTGATCAGGCTGGCGCATGCGCCAGCCATAGGGTTCCTTGCCGCCTTTGTAATCCCAGCATTCCTTGTCTTCACGCCCACCGATGTTGTAATCAGTTTTGGTCGGGTTGGAAGTGTGGTAACCCGACTTCCTCAGTAGATCGGGATAGTAGGGAATTTTGTCGTGTGGAATCAGGTTTCGGCTGCGCATGGGTTGAGTGCCATTGGAAATCCCATACATGCCTGTAATCCAGCATGAACGTGTTGGAGCACAGACCGCCGCATTGTCGAAGCAGTAGCGATAACGAAAACCTTCCCGTGCCAGCTTGTCGATGGCCGGTGTCACTACATTGACGCCACCATAACAGCTCACCCATGATATCCCGTTGTCTTCACTGGTAATCCATAAGATATTTGGTCTTTCATGCGTAGTCTCACTTCCTTCAACGAATCGAACCGCTACGAGCAGGACCCAGATATGTACCTTCATGATCCGGAAAAAACAGTTCATCCACGTGTTTTTTTTCGATCTTTTTGAAATGGGGAAATCAGTTGCGGGCATACCCCCAACATGAGCCTGATCAGGAGTGTGTTCAAGAAAAAGAGTCTTACGATTCAGCCTGCTTGTGGGCCTGAATAAATTCATTCTGACGGTATCGGGAGCTTGGAATGAGGTTCAGGAACGAATGCTTGCCATCCTTCAACATGAACCTTGATAAACCTCAAATGCGTTTCGCATGATTTGCTCTTCTGTTCATTCTCTTATTTACGGCTCCATTGAAGAAATCTAAATACCCGCATTGTGGGATCTCCATTGGACCGGAAGCGAACCGATAACAAGGCGAAAACCATTCCCTCCAATGGATTCCAATAATGCTGAAGGTCAAGCTACTGATTAAATCAAGACATCAAACAGTTACTGCTATCGGAGAGAACAGCGAATCTATCCTAGCTGTTGTCGAACCACCTCGATGAGGGGCAATAGGATTTCACTTCCCTAGCGCCCTGGTAGAGAGGTTCGGATGTCAAGGCAGCTGTGTGGTGGCCGAATGAATGACTTCGGCAAGCAATCACTTGGTCAATGTCCGGCTGGGCTGCAAACCCGTTGTCATCTTATAAACCCTGACCAAAGGGGACGCCGGCACCATCATGAAACAGAGAGTGAACAAACGCCTTCAGAAGGTCCAGTGGCCTGTTTACTCTGCTTCAATAAGCCGGAAAAACGTGGTTTCAGCGACAGTGATCGATACGTTTGAAACTCCTTCATTGACTGTTGGATCGCCAGGAAAGGGCGACCAGGCATCTATTGTGATGTCCCGTGTCGATTCAAGCTGGAATGTCCCAGCTTCATCCGGCCATTGAACGGTTATTCCACCGGATTCATTCCGGTGAATGGACAAGGTAGGGGGCTCCGATGGTTTGCATGCTTCCAAAGGATTGATGCCGGCAAACGGTCCGCACGGGCGGATGATTCCGTAGCGGATTCGTGTGAAGAAGATTTTGTCGGTAAAAACAAAACGCGCGGCCGCCTGAGGGCCCTGGTTCACTCCATTGAACTTGATTTCGGGAATCTCGAAATAGGCTTCACGCCATTGGCCTGTTCCCTGGAGTGTGGTGACATGATCCTCGGGCGTGAATCCGAAGGTGGTCAAACCTCCCAGGTCCCTCTGGTAAACTTCCGGACGAAACTTGGCCCCGATGAGATCCGGATCATCGTAGTAGTTGACGCAAATGGTCAAATGCGCATTGGGTTGACTGCTGGGGCCGAAGATCGAGTCTTGAATGGCAAAATTCATATATGTGTGGGGGAATCCTGCTGTGCCATCCTCCATGGCGGCGCGCACGGCCAGACGACGATCTTCACCTGGTCCAGCTTCCTCCATGACCATTTCCTGATCGCCACCCGAGTTGCCCGGTCCAAGGCCATTTTGTGTTTCAAGCTGCAGGTCGTATTCTGCAAAATTACCATAGAGGTCGGTGCATATTGCTGGATCCTCAAAGCAATCTGTCAATGGGTCCTGACCTGCCAGTGGATGTTCGCCACCCCTGAGAACGGCCATCTCCACGCGAGATACATGGATGCCAGAGGTTTCAAAAAAGAGCCGTGGGCCACCGGTGAATGCACCCGCTTTGATGCCGGAAAGATTGACATTAGGTACTCGGAAGGCAATTTTTCTCCATTCGCCTGAACCTTCCGTATGCCAAAGCTTCGCTGGAGGGAACACATCCATACCGCCTTGTGCGTCCGTGGCAAAAGCTTCCGGTCCAAGAAGTGAACCTGCGAGTTCGGGATCATCGTAATACTCAACACACACCTTCATGACCACGGGATCATTGCATGGCTTTCCCAGGTATTCATCGGTGATTCCGAAATTCATATACTGGCCATCTGCAACTGCGGCCCGTCGTTTATCGTTTGCAGGACCGATATTGTTGGCAAAACTTACGGACTGATCGTCGTTGTCGAGGAGTTCAAGGTGATTGCCTGATTCCTGTGAGATATCATACCAAACATGATTTGTTTCAGGAGGAGGTGCACAGAAATCCTTGTCCTCGAAACGGTTGATTTGATCAGGTTCTCCAAAGGACCCTTCTTGGCCAAATGCCACAACGCGCACAGTCAAGCCGGCGACGTTTTGAAAACGGATGGTGCCGCCATTGACACCGCCAGCACTGATGTTGCCTTGAGCATTTTCGGCAGGCTGGTCAATGAATCTTCCCCCATCAGGACGCGTGCCATTTTCAATTCTAAAAAGCGCCCAGTTCCATTTGCCGTTGTTGGCTTCAACTGGCAGGGAACCTCCAAGGACATCGTTCAGGTTCCCCTCTGGCCCACCAGGAAGCGTTCCTGTCAAAAAAGTGAAATTCCTCGGCGTTCCATCTGCTGCCAGAACTGAACCGTCGCCATAGAATTGAATCAAGATATCTATCACAGGATCATCCCCCCAATCGAAGTAAAAGGCATCGGCAACATTAAGATAGCTGCCAAGAGTTCGCGTACCGTTGAACCCGCCTATGACGACACTGCGCGTGGCCTGATCACCTCCGCTCATGACCTGCAAGTCCCCCTCAAACCAGAGATTACCAGCAGGTTCAAAACTTGCGTCAGGATCCGTCACAACATAATGGACTTCCCTGGAGGGGTCGACTGTCTCAGGCCAGTCTTCAGGTGAAAAAGGGCCTTCTTGGGCCATGGTTCCAATGACTCCAAGGAGGAGCAGCATGGATACGTTCAAGGAGAGTTTCTTCATGATGTTGGTTTCCTGCTATGTGAATACTTGACTGTAAGAACAGCATGGCTAAGAGTAAATATCAAATTAACCATCAACGCGACAAGCAGACCACCTTCGCAAGAGCCCGATTCCACCTGATCATCGGATTCTCTTTTCTGTTCGCGCATCATGATGCGGAGGCTGGCAGGATCTTGTTCAACGACCCACCTGCCAACCTGGTTTATCTGAAAGCTGGAGTCATGGATTCAATACCCACCTGGACGTCCAGTGACCGGATCGTGATGACTCCTTATTTCTATTGGTATGATGTCTGGACTCAATCGCACCTGTTGAATCCCGATCACTCTGACGCGCTCACAACCCATCCGGTCACTTTGAGCGGTTTTTCCTATAAATCCATGCAATGGCACAAAACTCAATTGAGCGATATGGAGGCCGCCGGAATCGATGTGGTGCTTCCTGTATACTGGGGTGATCCGTCACAACTTACCGAAACAGGGGATTCGCATTGGAGTTACGCAGGCATTCCGCCCTTGGTTGCCGCACGTGAGGAACTCCTCAAAGAAGGGCGATCACCACCTCGCATAGGCATGTTTTATGACACGACTACCCTTGAGCGCAATGCCTGGAATGAACACGTGGATCTCACCACCCCTCGGGGCCAGTCATGGTATTACGAATCGGTCCGAGATTACTTTTCCCTCGTCCCTCCCCAACATTGGGCCATGATCAACCACTGCCCCATCATTTTTACGTGGGTATCCACCTGGGCCAAGGCCTACGATCAAACCCATGTTTCAGAGGCCAAACGAAGATTCGGAGAAGATTTCGGGGGCCATCCTTTTTATCTCATCAAAGAGAGGTCATGGGATATAGAAGCAGATGATGTTTATGCCTGGGGAGGTGCATTAGGTCTCAAGCCGTTGAGCGTTGCATCCATCGGTCCCGGTTACGACCACTCGAATGTACCGGACAGGCCCCCTTTTAAGATCGATCGAGAATTCGGTGCCTTTTTTGAACGTAACTGGGAGAGACTGCTTCGCACGGGGATTGATCGTGTGATGATTGAGACTTGGAACGAATATCATGAGGGCACGGACATTTCGCATTCACACGAATACGGCCGAACATACATCGATATCAATCGACATTATGCAGACCTTTTCAAATCAAGATTCATCCCGCCACCCATCGATGGACGGTTTTCCAATGTATCCAGTATCTCCACCGACTTTACAGAGATTCAGGGTTCTGAAGCGATTCAATGGATCGACTGGAGCGACGGTACATCCGAAATGATAGTGCAGGATGGAGCCCTGTGTCGAACCTACAAGTCCGACCCGGACTTCGTGTCCTATCTATATTTTCGAGTGCATGATTCATTTCGATGGCAGGGAGCTCGTGATCTCAAACTTTGTATCACTGCAGAGGTTGGGCCGGATACGGAATTCGATGTTCAATTTGATGGATCTGACAGCTCGGCACCTTTGATGGGAGGGTATACCTCGTCGCCGCCTTCCCGAAGGAACCGGATTTCATCGACTCTCTCCGAATACGTATTCGATCTCAAGGATGCGCGTTTTCTTAACTCCCAGAACGGCGGGGCAGATTTTAGGATTCGAAAACTAAACGGAGATTTATGCATCAGGGCTCTGGAAATCATCAAAGTTCCTGACATCGATAGTGATGTCGGCATGAACATTGAGATATCCATTGAAAACATTGTAGCCCATCAACTGACCATCAGGGTTCATGGCCAACCCTCAACGCGCTACGTTGTTGAATCATCGCGAGACCTTGTCGTCTGGAGCGCACTGTCATCGGTGTTTATTGCTTCCAACCAGAGCAGTGGCGACGTCCAGGTGGCCAACCGTTGGCCTGTGCAATATTTCAGGGTGCGCAATGATTAGTGGTGCGACAGTGCTGCTGGAGGTAAATTAGTATTCCCGTAAAGATTGAGGCCTTCAGCGAATGCCTATTTCCCCTCGTTCCAGAGGATGTGTGTTCCACTTTTGCCCGGGACAACAATATCTTTCAAACCATCACCGTTCAGGTCGTGCACACGGATCTGCAGACCAATGCCAGGTCCTTCACCTGCTGGTGCAGTGGAAATGATATGCTTTGTCCAAGTTCCTGTTTCAGGTGCCCATTTGTAGAATTGAATAGTGATGTCATCATGGGCGCCCGCATCATTGCCTGAGTGAGCGTAATACCGTTTTCCGGTGATGAGTTCATTGTGGCCATCATTGTCAACATCGTCCCAGGCAAGCGAATGACCTTGGGAAAATGATTTGTCAATCAGGTGCTGACGCCAGGTAATTGTGCCATCCAGTTGTGGTGTGAGTTGCTCCTGCCAGTAGAGTCCATAGCTATGGCCGTCAGACCAGATCAAGTCGTTCCGCCCATCGTCATTGAGGTCAATTATGAGGATGGGACAACTGGCGTGCGGAAGGTCGAAATCATGGTGATATTCCCATGTTCCTGAGAACGGTCCACTTGAGGGCTGTTCATACCAGCCGGATTGGAAAACGATGTCTTGTCGACCATCACCATTAAGATCGCCGAAACCCATACCATGGCCATTACCGCTCTTGGAAACGACATGCTTGCTTGCTGAGACACTTCCATCCCCCGCACGGACAAGGCGAAAAATCTGCATGGGATTTTTGGGGTTCCATGAATTCTCAATAAACTCGGGAGTTCCGTCACCGTCGATGTCATGGAGAAAAGTTGCTTCGTTATACCCGGTGCCTGTGTCCACAAGTTGGTGAACGGACCAGAGCCCCTTGGCATAGTTGCCCTTTCCCGGGTTTTCAAACCAGTCGACATTCTTGAGTGTGAACGCACCGGAAAGAACGTCGAGATCACCATCACCGTCCATGTCATACAGGTGCTCGGAGTTGTTCTGCATGTAGTCGGCTCCAAAAGGGAGGATCTTGCGGAGCGGCCGCTGCTTGAAATCAGGCGCCTGATACCAGAATTCCCCAGAGGTGATATCCAGTTGGCCATCGCCGTTGATATCGCCCACTGCGACACCTTCATTATTGTCCTTGTGAAGTTGTTGTACGCGCCACGCATGCTGCGTCGCGGCTTTGCCTGGTGAGGTCGTAGTGAAAGCTAAGAAAAGAACCAAGGGGATAATAGGTGCGTGATGCATGATGCTAAACTATAGGGACAAAATCTCCCTTGCTTCAAGAGCTGAAAGACAAGTGGTTGAAAGGCTGGAAACATCCATACCTCAGCCCGGTCAGTCCCTCGATTGCCATGACGAGTATCAGGTCCAGAGGGGGAGTGTTCAGCGAGGCTTGAAATTCAGTCGGCGTATGGATTTGTATCTGTTTGTCATCAATGACTCGTTCTTTTTAAAAACGTCCAGCAATCATTTGTCCTCCGATGAATAATCCAAGGTATCATACCAACCAGGAAAGTTTTTGGTGACTGCTGTTTTTTGGGGAAAGCAAGCATCACAAGGCAGTAAAGACAGTAATCAACCAGGGCGTTGAAGTGAGGTTCAATAATGATGCACTGATTTTTCAGATGCCATGAGAACAGAAAACATCTGGCATGAATCTGCGGGCCGGACCGGGGGAAGACCGCGCAATGAGCAAGTAAGAATATTGGACTGATGCATGAGCGAACAACGAGCCTCGAACTGGCAGGATCGAGAACTCGATGACGAAAATCAGGAGCGACACCATCGGCTGCCAGCCAGACGACAGATCCAAAATTCGGGAGCTTATAGTTGATTCGCTGCGCCAACGATCCGCTCAATTGGCCCGGGGTGGCCAAACCGCACTGTCATCGATGGGTTCAGTGGTTCGTAACTGAATCCAGGGAACATCGTTTGGTCCCATCGGTGATGAGACGATGGTCTTTGACAAGGTGTCTGGGTCCCTCCATTTGTGCACTTCCGCATGTCCATCCGAAAATGAAAATCCTGCAGCGCCATTGTGGTAATTCGCTGGCATATTTCCCCAGGTGTTCACTCGGTTGACGAACGTCAAGTGATAGCCATCATCAATAGCGTCGGGATGCTCGTCCAGGAAAACATACTTCTCAGCAGGTTCGATAATTGAGGACAGCTTGCGAAACGTGTAGTGTGTTCTGGAGATTTCTTTGGTGTACCAACTATTACCGTTCATACAACCGTTCATCGACATGCTCCTGATCCTCGGAAAGCTTTGCCCTCCAATTTTAGATTTGCTTCGATCGGCCGGGCACTTGTAGATCCCCAGCGATTGATTGTAATTCCAGAGGAGGCCCTTGGGCGCCATGAGGTGAGTGATGTTGGTTCCGTCTTGCGGCGTTCTGAGCCAACCCTCAACCCAACCAACCTGATCGCCACAACATCCATTGGGAACAAGCTTGTCTTCGTTGTCGTCTGCGTACATGAACCAGGCCAATTGGAGTTGTTTATTGTTGCTCATGCATTTGATCCCTTGTGCCTTGGTCTTTGATTTTGAGAGAGCGGGTAAGAGCATTCCAGCCAGGATGGCGATGATGGCAATGACAACCAGCAATTCAATCAGTGTAAATGCACCAATAGGGGAAGAGGGATGAGTTCTCATAATCAAACTTTTGGGAATATGATATCATTAACTGATGCACCCAATGGGTTCAACTTAAAAATTGGTCGATCTCTGATGTCGAATCTTAGTGTTCGCAAGCTCAAACTTTTGCCTTAAGGGATCATCACATGCGTGATAAGTTGTTCTGACACTGTTTTTATCCCTTAGCGATTTTCTTGATTATGAAGTTTGCAACTACAATGCAACCGATGAAGATTACGATTCGAATTCCAACTGCAATAAGTGCCGATGGGGGAGCTAGTGAGAGTGCTAACACTTGGCTGCCTTCCCAACCGCATTGCGAATCCACTCGCTCATCGCCTCGCCTGACTCAATAGCTTTACGGGCTACGGCATCACGCTCACGACTGCTCAGGTAAACCCACATAGGTTTCCTCTTAGCTCTGACCTCATGAGGCTTCAGGCCGGCGCCGGCGACCTTACTCAAATCGTCTTTGATTAATTGCGGTGCCGCATCAACCGGCGCTAGACCGTCACTGAATTTCCTTTGCATAGATTTTTATCGTTTAAGTTTGGGTGGTGCCTTAGGTCTTTTGAATATCAGGCAATTCGAATTACTGCTGACAGTTGCTACTTCTTGGACCAATTCCCATCCTTGTTGGCCCAAGTCATTCAACTCTTTTGTCATCTCATATTCGCGTTCACCAGCAGTAAATGCTACCTTCGGTCTGCGGATTGTTTTGTATTCCCATTGTTGCATATTATTATCTCCATAAGTCACAACATGAGGTTTCTATCTCAGCAATTGATTCGTGAGTTTGTCGTCTCTTACAAGGAGGCTCAGTCAGGAGCTGATTGAGCCTCTTCTCGATCAATAAGCATACCCATAACGTTAACATAGCCAAGCAAGTTGCCAAAACTGGCACTAGCTATGATAATTAATGTCGGTCCTATCGCGACTAATCCAATTAACACTGTGCATAGAACCGAAAAAACATAGGCACTAATCAAATACCATGTGGGTTTGATTTTGTGTAAAAATAAAGCAGCCATGCAGAACATGATGAAATTGTGAGCCAAAAAACAAATCATGGCTGTGGTCAGTGTCATTCTCCCGCCACTCACAAAGCTATATGCTTTTGGCAGGCACCAAATATACAAGGGGAAAACTCCATAAGACAAAATCCATCCGATTGTCATTCGTGATGTCATAATTGCATACACGTTGAGAGTTAGACGCTTCAAGGCATCCTTCAGAGGCAACTTGCGGTAAGGAGTTTCAGACATGTGGTCAGCGACACATTCATAGTGAATCCATACGTTGCTACGATTCTCAAAAGCATTTGACACATTGCATGCCTCTCCACAGACAGCACATTTACTTCCCTTACTTTTCAAGCCCTACCTCTCCTAATGCGTCCAATGAGACTGATACGGCCTGAATTACTAATCACCATCACATCACCGTGCCTGACGCGTCAGACTCGTCCATTACAAACCGTAAGCGGTTTTGGAATGCCGATTAGTATCTTCTAGTCCCGATGCCTTCAGGGCGCAACAGCCCGCACCGCTGGTGCATGTCTTTCCTCACCTTAGACAAGAGTAACGGATGGCTACACTTTTTCCAAAAGCACTTTAAGCATGGCAGGCTGATATATGTGAGACATGCTCATTTTCTCAGCAATGAAGTCTTCTAAGGTGTGCTTTGGAA
>OJCR01000162.1_pt1 | contig 35045 bp, 29 predicted proteins | sample 1591611 | NCBI WGS metagenome assembly OJCR01 (sample SAMN05416815, study PRJEB24817) | seawater metagenome | isolation source: Sea water | place: Canada:Atlantic | collected 2013-07
AAAGGGACCTATGCCCTACTCGGGCTGCAGACCTACTTCACTGCTGGTGAAAAAGAGGTGCGCGCTTGGACGATTGTGAAGGGCTGGAAAGCTCCTCAAGCGGCTGGCGTTATCCACACCGATTTTGAACACGGCTTCATCAAGGCGGAAATCGTATCTTACGACGACCTCTCGACCTTGGGCAGCGTAGCCGCCGCCCGTGACGCCGGGAAATACCGTCTCGAAGGCAAAGAATACGTCTTCGCCGACGGCGACGTGGCCCTGTTCCGCTTCAACAACTAACCTCTTCGGTCCGCTCCTCCCACTCCCCTCACCGCCCCTTCCGGTGGGCGAACTTTAACCAATATGGTTAAAGCTTCTCAGGGGACTCAGTTCTCTGGAGGGATGAATCTACGAGGGACTCTAACCAGCTGCCTATTTCGAACTTCAACCATATTGGTTAAAATTCACATCGATTTAGTTCGCCAGGGATTTCGAGTGACTGGCAACCGGTGGAAGCTTGCCGGACTCTAGAAGCTCAATCTGTAGAATGAGGCTGCGCGGCAGGTGAAACGGGTCCTTCACCGGTAGCGCAACGGTGCCGGTGAATGGCGACATATCCCGATTTAATTTTTGGCGCCACTCTCCGTTCTCCCAATCGACGTAGTGCTGCCAGGCAAAACGCCAAAGTCGATCATACCAATCCATCCAGACTTTGTCACCGGTTTCGTGCCAACCGAGAACCGCCGCGAACAGGGCTTCGGTATGCGGCCACCAGAGTTTCATATCACCATACATCCAAGCTTGCGGTTGCGACGGACCATTCGAGTCGATCGCCAAGAAGAATCCACCGCGCTGCTCGGTATCCCAGCCGAGATCGAAGTGTCGACGCATGCGTCGCCACGTTTCCGAAACATCATCCGGGGAGTGGCCAATGGAATCGACAATGAGACGACGGAACCAGAGCCCTTCGACAACATGTCCGGGCACGGTGACATCGCCGACCAATGGAGGCGGTTTAGTGCCGGGATCGCGACCGACCGATTCAAATACTCGATCGGCCACCGGATCATAAAAATCGTTTTCGATTTCGTCCAAAGCCGCTCGAGAAAGGTCGGCGTAGCGCGATTCACCGGTCGCCGCCGCCAACGCCGCGATTTTCAACGAAAATATCATCGGGACGCCCTGAGGTTTGCATCCAAGATGGATTTGATACGGAAAGTGCGGCAGAGCATCGCCCATGTTCGCTATCCGCTCTACCGCCGCATCGGCGGTGACTCGGGCTCGATCCAACCAAGTCGAATCTCCCGATGCCTGAGCCAACTCCACCATGCCATAAATCGCAAAGGCATCCACATAGATACTCTCATATCCGCGTTTCAAATCGCCCGCATCTTCCAGCTGCAGCGCCCATCCTTGTTCCGATTCAAGCCAGCCGTGTTTCACACAAAACGTCGCGATATTCTGGGCGCGCCGCAGCCATTTCGGATCAGCATCAAGCGTGTTGAAAATACGCGCGTAGACCCACACCGCTCGCCACTGACTCCAAAGCCATTTATCACCAGCGACCTTTTCGCCGTTGTCTTTGACGCAGGTAAAGATCCCTCCGTTCACCTGGTCCACTTGAGACTCCCAAAACGGCATGACATGTTCGAATAAATGCTGACGCAGCCAGATCGCCATATTCGCCGGTTCTCCTCCCCGCAAAGAGCCTAACGCGGCTAAGCCATCGGTTTCGTGGGATTTTCGATCTAGGACGGTCATGACCTAAAATCAGGGCACATTATTTCACCAAGCCAAACGAATTGTGGCGTTTCGAATTCGATGAAATTTCATCGTGATTTTAACCTCGCGAGAACGAGAAATCCTCCTGATACCCATGCTCAGGTATGGCAGATTTCCCCTCCCCTATTCGCATCTATTCAGATCGTGCAACCGCCGCAGCGGCTGCCGCCAAGCACGCGGCTCAAATCATTCGTGATGCAATCGCCGAACGGGGCGAAGCCCGAATCATCGCGGCCACTGGAGCCTCTCAATTCGAGTTTGTGAACTCACTCGTCAGTGAGCCGGACATCGAATGGACCGAGGTAGAGATGTTCCATTTGGACGAATACGTCGACCTTTCCATCGACCATCCCGCGAGTTTCCGACGCTACCTCCTTGACCGCTTAATCAAACCCACGGGGATCACCCGCTATCACCTGCTCGATGGTGAAAAAGACGCTGCCGCCACCTGTCGTGAAGTCGGTGCAGCGCTGCAGAGCGGGCCCATCGATGTGGTCTTCGCCGGCATCGGTGAGAACGGCCACATCGCCTTCAATGATCCTCCCGCCGACTTCGAGGTCGAGGCCCCTTATCTCGTCGTAAATCTCGACGATGCCTGTCGCCGCCAACAACTCGGTGAGGGTTGGTTTCCGACTTTCGATGATGTGCCCAAACAGGCGATCACCTTATCCGCCCAACAGCTCCTGAAAGCCAAAGCGGTCATCACGTTGGTGCCGGATGAGCGCAAAGCCGCGGCTACTCAGCGTTGTCTCGAAGGCCCGATTTCACCCGATGCCCCGGCGTCCATTTTGCGGAAGCATTCTGGTAATCACTTCTATCTCGATCAAGCGGGAGCTTCCCAACTCTCGGCCACATTCCGCGCCGCCCACGCCGTCGAAGTATGAAGTATCGTCTCCCCGGGCTTTGTGATCTTCAGGTCAATGGGTTCGCCGGAGTTGACTACAATAACGCCAATCTCGGATCGGAGGATCTCAGCCGATCACTCGAGGCCATGCGTCGCACCGGGGTGATGTTGTGCCTGCCGACCGTGATCACTTCGAGCGCTGATCACTTCGCGAAATGCGCTGCAGGACTGGGCCAAGTCGATGATCCCATGATCGCCGGCCTGCACATGGAAGGCCCTTACATCTCACCGGTAGATGGACCCCGGGGAGCTCATCCACTCGCGCATGTTGCAGATGCTTCGGTGGAAGACTTTAAGCGCCGTCAAGACTCCGCGCAGGGTCGAATCAAATTGGTGACCTTGGCTCCCGAAGTGCCGGGCGCCATGAAGTTGATCGAATATCTGGTAGCCCAGAAAATAGTCGTAGCCATCGGTCATAGTGATGCCGACGACTCCTCTATTTATGATGCAGTGACCGCCGGAGCGACCCTATCGACTCACCTCGGCAACGGCTGCCATGGCACGATGGATCGGCATCGTAACATTCTCTGGCCGCAGCTAGCGGAGGACCTGCTATACGCAGGTTTGATTGTCGACGGACACCACCTACCGCGTCCGGTGGTCCAAGCCATGATCAAAGCCAAGGGGATCGAGCGCAGCGTGCTGGTGACCGATGCTGTCGCCGCCGCCGGAGCATCGCCCGGCATCTATCAACTCGGCGAATTTGAGGTAGAATTGAACGAAGCCGGACGGGTAAACCAAGTCGGGGCGAGCAATCTCGCCGGATCCGCCCTGACCCTCGAACAAGCCGTCGCTAGAACCTGCGACTGGTGCGAACTGCCCATAGAGACAGCTTGGGGCATGGCTTCCACGCTCCCCGCAAAAATTATTAATACCGTTCCCCGTGGTGAGGTAGAAGTCGAATGGGACGCCGGCACCAGCCGACTCGAAATCCTTTCGACGACACCCTGATTCACGTTCCCATGACGTCATGAAGCTATCCGGCTGCCCTCGTCACTCTCGGAATCGCCTGAGATCTTTTCCAGCCCGCTAACGCGACAACCGTGATTTAGGAACGGGGCGTCCCGGTGGCGGCTGAGAGCTTTAGACCTGTAACTTAGAGAGAGAATCCGTGGGGAATGACTTTCCCCTTGGGGACCACCAACACGCCATCACGAATCACGATACCGTGATCATACTCCCCGTCGTCTTTGCCGGCGGGATCAAGGTTAACATCGTTTCCGATGCGCGTGTTCTTATCGATGATGGCACCTTTGATCCGACAGTTCTTGCCGAGGCCTTTGTGGGGAATACCGGCCGCTTCATTAGCGGCGAGCTCGGCTGCCGTTTCGTAGTCGTCGGATCCCATCATGACAACGTCCTCGATTTGGGAACCTTCCCGAATCACGGACCGCAAAGAAATAATCGAATGGGTGATGGTGGATGATTCCACGATACTACCGTCTCCCAGCACCGCACGATCCATCGCGCACTTATTCACCTTGGACGGAGGCAGCGAACGGTTGTGGGTGTAGATAGGGGCTTGCTCGTCGAAGAAGTCGAATGGCGGCACGATATCGGTGATCGCGAGATTCGTTTCGAAGAAGGCGCGCACGGTTCCGATATCTTCCCAATACCCCTCGTAGACATAAGCGTTGAGCTTTTTCAGGCCGAGTAAACCGGGGATGATCTCCTTACCGAAGTCAGTCATGTCGTTATCGAGTGACTCCATGAGCGCAGTCCGATTGAAAACGTAGATACCCATCGAAGCTAGGCAGCGCTTCTCCGTGGAATTTTCGTTACCCAATTTGCGCTCCAGATCTTCGCTCATGGCGAGGGAATCGATGACCGCGGGATCTTTGGGTTTTTCGGCAAATTGGGTGACCTTCAGATCGTCATCGACCCTCATGAGACCGAGTCCCTCAACCTTGGAAGTGGGCATGGCCATGGCCGCAAGGGTCACTTCGGCTCCACTCGCTTTATGCTGTTCCACAATCTCGTTAAAATCCATGCGATACAACTGATCACCCGACAAGATGAGCACATACTCATGATCCTCAGAGTTGAGATGCTGGAGATTGCGACGAACGGCATCGGCCGTGCCTTGATACCAATCGTTGGTCTTTTCCGTCTGTTCGGCCGAGAGGATATCAACAAACCCACCGCTAAATTGGTCGAAATTGTAGGTATTCTGGATGTGGCGATGCAGCGACGCCGTATGGAATTGGCTGAGAATGAAGATCCGGTTGATGCCGGAGTTGAGGCAATTGCTGATCGGAATATCAACGAGGCGATATTTTCCAGCCAGTGGGACGGCTGGTTTGCAACGTTCCGAGGTGAGGGGGTGTAAACGCGTGCCGCGTCCACCGCCCATAACAACTGCGACTACTTCTTTTTCTTTGCTCATGGTGAATAGGGTTCGGGATAGCTAAGACCTTGCTCTACGATTAGCGGTCCACCAAATATCGCCAACCTAATTAAGTAAAATCTATGTGTGGAATCGTTGGTTACGTGGGCAATTTAAAGGCCGCCCCTATTATCTTAGACGGTCTGAAGAGACTTGAATATCGTGGCTATGACTCAGCTGGAGTCGCGATTATGGCCGATGGTGAGTTCAATGTAGCCAAACAGATCGGCCGCGTCGCAGGTCTGCAAAAGACGGTTGCCCAAAAACCCATCGAAGGCACCCGAGGCATCGGGCACACCCGCTGGGCGACGCACGGTGGCGTAACTCGAGAAAACTCCCACCCTCACCTTTCGAATAATGGCCGGATCGCCATAATTCATAACGGTGTGATCGAAAACTATGCCACGATTAAGAAGTTATTGGAATCCAAGGACTTCACTTTCGTCTCCGAAACAGATACTGAAGTTCTTTGTAACCTAATTTCCTATCATTTCGACAAAGAGCCCGAAACGGACGAAGCCGGATCACGTCTGCTCGCGAGCGTGCGGAGATCGCTCATGCATGTGCAAGGCACCTACGGAATCTGTGTGCTCAGTCTCGACGCGCCCGATGAATTGATCGCAGCCCGCCAAGGTTCACCCTTGATCCTAGGGGTTGGCCCCGAAGAACTCGTGATCGCATCCGACGTCGCCGCATTGGTCAGTCGGACCCAAAACGTCGTTTATCTCAAGGACGGCGAGCTCGTCAGAATTAAGGGCACCACTTTTCAGATTTCCACCATGGACGAAGCCGGGGTTTCGCCGGTGATCGACCAAGTCACATGGACCGTAGAGGACGCCGACATGGGCGACTATGAGCACTACATGCTCAAAGAGATCTTCGAACAGCCCGCGGCACTTGAGAACGCCATGCGTGGTCGATTCTCAGCAGACAACTCCACCGCAAAATTTGGCGGGCTTAACCTCACCGCCAACGAACTGCGTGGGATGGGGCGTTTTATGTTCTGTGCCTGTGGAACCGCATTGCATGCGGGTATGGTGACAGAGCATCTCATTGAACGATTCGCCCGCGTCCCCGTCGAGTGCGACCATGCCTCAGAATTCCGTTACCGGAATACACCGCTATTCACAAATACCCTCTTCTTTGTGATCAGCCAGTCAGGCGAGACCATCGACACGCTCGCCGCCATGCGCGAAGCACAGCGCAAGGGTTTCAAAGTGCTCGCGATCAACAATGTCGTAGGATCGTCCGTCGCTCGCGAAGCCGACGGCGGCATCTACCAGCACGTTGGACCTGAAATCGGCGTAGCTTCGACCAAAGCCTTCACCTCGCAGCTACTCATTGGGGCCATGCTCGCCCTTTATATCGGACGCATGCGGGACATGAGTGTGCGCGACGGCACGGAATACGTAACAGCCCTCAAGGGCGTGCCTGACCTCGTTCGCGAAACCCTCAAGACGGCAGACCATATCAAAGGCATCGCCGAACGTTACTCCCGGTTCAACGACATGCTATTCTTGGGCCGTTTGGAGCTCTTCCCCATCGCTCTCGAAGGCGCGTTGAAACTGAAGGAAATCTCTTACATCCACGCTGAAGCTTACCCGGCGGCCGAGATAAAACACGGTCCCATCGCGCTCATTGATCCCGAGTGCCCGTCCGTCTTCCTCGTGCCGCAAAACGAACTCTTCAACAAAGTCATCTCCTCCATGCAGGAGATCAAGGCACGTGGTGGACCGATCATCGCCATCACCACCTCTGATGCTGAATTACCCGAAGGTTTAGCCGATGAAGTGATCGTGATTCCCGCGTGCCATGAAGCGATCTTGCCGATCATCGCGACCATCCCGATGCAACTATTCAGCTACTACGTAGCGGTGACTCGAGGCTGCGATGTCGATAAGCCTCGCAACCTCGCCAAATCCGTCACCGTGGAATAGGGGACTAGGCCCTAACGGCTATCGTCTCACCAGCATTTCGACGGCGACGGGTGAGACTGAAGCCAAGTGCCATGACGGCATACAACGCGGCTTCTTCCCCGGGTTGGCAGGTTTGGATCCGTTGGATCGGAGCCTCCACCGCTTTTTTTATCGATCGGTTGCACAGCGGATGCGAAATTCGACCGGGTCAGAATCGTAATCAAGGTCACCACGATCATGGAAATTTGTCTGAGTTTTGAGCCTAAGACTGCCATTTCGTCGAACTCTGTCCGTAACTGTTAAGAGAGGGTAACGCCGAGAGCCTGATATTTCGGGTTGCCCCATTCATACCAATGCGGAGTCAATCCTCCTTCTACCCTATGCAAATCTATCCTTCCCGCGACGAATTCGTTTCTCTTTGCCAGCAAGGTAATCTGATCCCGGTTCACACCGATCTCATTGCGGATCTGGAGACTCCTGTTTCGGCCTACGCAAAACTTAAACAAGCGGGGCCTTCGTTCCTCCTCGAATCAGTCGAAGGCGGAGAGAATCTCTCTCGCTACAGTTTCATCGGAGTCCGCCCACGGAAGATCTATGCCTGTGGTCCCGAGACCACGACCATTACGACGCCCGACGGCTCGACGGAAACCCTGCCGACCCCCGAAGACCCTCTGGAGTTAATCGAAAAGGAAATGCACGGGGTGAAACCCGTTGAAATCCCCGGACTCCCGCGTTTCACGGGAGGAGCGGTCGGATTTCTGGGCTACGAATACGTGACCCGAGTCGAACGCTCCGTCCCCACGGCTCCCATCGATGAACACGGCCTTCCATTGATCTACTTCATGTTAGTGGATTCGACCGCGATCTTCGACCGCGCCAAACAGACCCTACGGCTCTGCGTCAATGCCCACGTGGGGAATGACCCCGAAGCCGCCTATGACCAGGCGATCGGCGAGCTCAAGGAGATGAGTGATCTGTTGGCACAGCCCACCCAACTCGCGCCTGCTACTCTGACGGTTGTCGATCAAGTCACGATTCCCCAAGGAAACTTCAGCCAAGAACGATTCGAAGCAGTGGTGGAAGAATGCAAAGAATACGTGCGTTCCGGCGACATCATCCAAGTCGTGCCGTCCCAGCGCTTCTCCCAACCCTACAGTCACGGGCCATTGGACCTCTACCGTGCTCTCAGAACCGTGAACCCGTCGCCCTACATGTTCATCCTCGACACGATGGACTACGCGATCGTCGGAGCTTCCCCCGAAGTGCATGTCCGGCTGACTGGTGACCGAGTAGAAATTCGCCCGATTGCCGGCACGCGCAAACGGGGAGTCACCGCCGCCGAAGATCTGGAGCTTGAAGAGGATCTCCTCGCCGACGAAAAGGAATGTGCCGAGCACCTCATGCTGGTCGACTTAGCGCGCAACGACATCGGCCGAGTCTGCGAATACGGCAGCATTCACGTCCCAGAGCGAAACGTGATCGAACGCTACTCCCACGTGATGCACATTGTCTCCCAAGTGGAGGGCAAGATTGCGAAAGGTAAAACCGCCTACGATTTGATGCGGGCAACCTTCCCCGCCGGGACCGTTTCCGGGGCCCCCAAAGTGCGGGCTATGCAAATTATCGCCGAAAAGGAACCGGTTCAACGCGGATTCTACGCCGGCGCTCTCGGATATTTTGGCTACGATGGAAACGTCGACTCTTGCATCATGCTGCGCACTTCCCTGCTCAAGGATGGCCAGATACATATTCAAGCCGGTGCGGGCATCGTGGCTGATAGCGTCCCGACGTCGGAGTTTCATGAAACGATCAGTAAGGCATCGGCTTTATTCAAAGCAGTCGCGGTATCCAAAGGACTCTGAACTTAGCCCGATAAGTGCGGTCTAGGATAACGGACACTCTAACTTGAGAGGCGTGCGTCTCTGAGGAATTATTGAACTAATTGTTCTGATTTTATTAGACATAACTTAGACGAATTATGTCGCAATTTCAGTTTTGTTGATGTTTTATCTCGGTAGTTGACCAAATCGTCTAGTTATTTTTGATCCACCTTAACTTAGCATTAGAGCATGATTTCTTCGGGAATAAGTTCTATATTTCGGTCTCACACCCTAAATCACTCCAATTATGGCCATTTTAACATCTTCCTCCTCTTCGACCCGTCTCAGTTTTGTCGAAGATACTTCCATCAACAAAACCAGCGTTGATGCACCACCCTCCTTCCTCGAACGACCTAAGTCCCCACCCGCTGAGAAACCTTCGCCATCAGATCGTAGCAACCTGCAACTCTATCTACAGGAGATTGGCAAAACGGCCCTCCTGAAACCGGGGGAAGAGGTCAGTCTAGCCAATCGCATTCAGAAGGGCGATAAGGCTGCCCGGGACCACATGATCTCGGCCAATCTCCGTCTCGTCGTGAAGATCTCGATGGACTACAAAGACTTTGGCCTTCCCCTACTCGACCTGATCAGCGAAGGCAATATAGGCCTAATCAAGGCAGTGGAACGCTTTGACCCTACCAAGGGTGGCAAACTCTCCACTTACGCCGCGTGGTGGATCAAACAATCCATCAAGCGAGCCCTCGCCAACCAATCCAAGACGATCCGTCTTCCGGTCCACCTCGTCGACAAGATCGCTAAGATGCGTCGCACTGCGATGGCGTTGACCGAAGAGCTCGGACGCGAGCCGACCGACGAAGAGATCGCGATCGAGCTGCAGATGCCGACCAACAAGGTCGCTCATCTTAAAAGTGTCAGTGTGCGACCTGCATCTCTCGACGCTCCGGTCGGCGACGACGGCAATGCCACCACATTCGGGGAAATGGTGGGCGACGAAAAGACGGCCAGCCCGCTTGAAGCGCTCAATGAAAATTCGGAGAAATCCGAGATTCGCGCCATGATCGAAGAGCTCGATGACCGCGAGGCTGAGATCCTTCGTCATCGGTTTGGGTTGGACGGTTACGACGAACTCACTCTCGAGGAAGTTGGACAAAAATTTAGCGTCACCCGTGAACGTATTCGTCAGCTCCAAAATATCGCGCTTTCTAAGATACGTAAGGCATTTACCCACCATCAAGCCCAACGCAGTCAGGAAGAAATCGATTTGGATAATCGGCGCTCAGCCCGTGAAGACGTGATTCGCGAGTTCATCGAGAATCATAGCAATTAGTATTTTGGTCCGCAGAGGACCAATTGGGGTCAGTAATAAAACGGTCGGCCCTTGGGGGGGGCCGGCCGTTTTTTTGTCTTCCCCGTGAGCGGTCGATCGACTTGCTCGGGAGGTGATGATAGCTCGATCAATTCGCTCCTCCCCCCGCCGACTCCTCGGATGGACTGCGTTTTGGATCGTATGCGGCGTAATACATCTCACCCAAGCCATCTGGGTGAATGGCGGAAACCATCTACCGGGCGGGCTCGGTGATGGTCGTTTCAACAACCTGGTGCTGGAGCACGGCTACCAGTCGGTGCGGGGCTTCTATGAATGGAGCAGTCCCGGGCAATTCTACCCCACCGAAGACACGCTCGGTCTGAGCGACTCTCACGTCGGCACGTTGCCCATTTACCTGCTTCCTCGTTACTTGGGCATATCGGTCGAATCCGCCATGCAATGGTGGTTCATCTGTATCGCGGGGTTGAACCTGATTTTCGCCGTAAGACTCATGCGCGAGTGGCGAATAGCCCCTTGGCTATGCGGGCCGGTTGCATTCGGAGCATTCGCGGGTGTGCCCTGGGTGTGGATGGCAGGGACTCATGCCCAGCTGTTGCCCATCTTCCCGGCATTGTGGGGCACGATCCATGCCACGCGTTTTGCCAGATCCCGTGATTCGCGACATCTCTTCGTCGCCGGAGGCGCTTTGCTCGGTCAGTTTGCCGCCGGACCCTACCTCGCCTTTTTCGCCGCTTTGACCGGATCCGTCGTGATCATCACGGCTGCGGTCACACGCATGCGGCCCGCCTCGTCGCCAACTTCCAACGCGCCGGGTAAGAGAACGTGGGCATTTACCCTACTAGGTGCAGGCCTTGGCCTCATCAACATCTGGGTCTACGCTCAGGCCGTAACATCCGGAGCCGGACGACCCATGCAGGAAGTCATGGATCTCGCGCCAACCTGGGCTTCATGGCTATCAGCCTCACCTGTTCATTTCTGGTGGACCACGGGGTGGCCCGGCGGCAGTCGCGAATTCAGTGAGCAGGTGCTCTTCTCGGGGCTACTGACCTTTGGGTTGAGCTTGGGGGCGTTAATCTGGGGCTATCGCAATCGCCATCAATCACTCGGAGCAACCAGTCTATTACTGAGCGCGTCGGCTTGGTTGATCATCCTGATCACGGTGCGCTGGCCTAACGGGTTTTCGATTTGGGTGACGGTTGCCGAATGGATCGAACCGCTCCGGGCGTTTCGAGCCATCGGCCGAATTCACATCATCACCCATTCGCTCATGCTACTCGCGATTGGGGCGGGCCTCTCGGCGTTACTCGGATCAACCATTCGCCACCGTAAAACCATCGCATGGGCCATCCTCAGCGCGGTGATTCTTGAGGGGGTCGCGATTCGACAACCTGCCTACGCGATTGATGAGGCACGCGATCGAAGAACCGCATTGGTGCAAGCGTGGCAGCAGAACGGCGACCGACCGATTCTCGCCTACGCTCCTGGTTACACCAATCAACCCGACCCACACATGCAGTTGGACGCTTGGGCCGCCGCCCTCGCCACCCAACGCCATACTCTAAACGGCTATACGGGCGGTGCACCGTTGGAGTATTTGCCATTCATCTGGAATCCCAACGCCGACCAAGCCCGGGCCCTCAGGCACATCTTAGGCATTCCCGAATCCCAAGTCTCCATCGTCGATCAATTCGCCCCCGACATCGCCGCGTCCCTGGATATCCAATACAGAGAGCAACGCACTCTCGAGTTTTTGGAAGGATTCGATCTGCAGCCCGAGTCTTGGAATCTATTCACCCCGCTGGAACGATTTCGATTCGAAGATTCGACCTACTACCAGTTTACCCCTCCGTGTTCCGTCCAGTTCCAGTTACCGGAAGGCGTGACTCAACTCCAGCTCAAGACGGCCATGCGCCCCGGAGCCTACACCGACGGAAAGAACTCTGACGGCTACCAATTCACCGTGCGAATCGAAGATGCAGAAGGCGGACAGCTCGCGGAATTCACGGAGCTGATAAATCCCCGCGACAACGCTCAACAACAAGGATTTCTCTCCCGTTCATTCCCACTACCGGCGGGAGGGTCCCGCCTTCTTGTCATTGAGTTGGGTTCCGGACCCGCAAATTCGAACGCTTGGGATTGGCCATTGTTAGCCGACCTGAAAATTGAGTGACAAAAAAAGGCGCCCCGCCGAAACGGGACGCCTTGAAATTTGAGTGAGTTAGACTCGGGGGGACTTACTTCTGCTCTTCATCGCCGCCGCCAACGGCTTCGTCGAGGATGTCACCGAGGTTCATCATGTCCGTGCTGGTATCGCGGCTGAGAGCCTCGAACGAAGCGGACTCAGCAGCCAACTCCTCTTCGGAGTAGTTTGCAGCCTTGATCGAAAGACCGAGACGACGCTCGTCGCGGTCGATCTTGATCACCCGGGCAGACACTTCGTCGCCGGCATCGATAACGTCCTTCACCTTGTCGATACGGTCCTCGCTGATTTGCGAGATGTGCACGAGACCGTCGATGCCGTCCTTAAGCTCCACGAAGGCGCCAAAGGAAGTGAGCTTCGAGACAGTGCCAACGACAACGTCGCCGATCTTGAAGTGAGCATCGATGTCGCTCCAGGGATCCTCGGCCAGTTGCTTCATGCCGAGGCTGATGCGCTGGTGTTGGGAATCGACGTCGAGCACGATAGCGTGGACTTCGTCGGCCTTCTTGAGGACCTCGGATGGGTGGTTGACCTTGCGGGTCCAGCTCATGTCGGAGACGTGAACCATGCCGTCGATACCCTCTTCGAGTTCGATGAAGGCACCGTAGGTGGTCATGTTGCGCACCTTGCCGTGAACGCGAGCGCCCACTGGGTAGTTGTGGCGGACCATATCCCAAGGGTTTGGCTCGAGCTGACGCAGGCCGAGAGAGATCTTCTGCTCGTCCTTTTGGATACCGAGGACAACCGCTTCCAATTCCTGTCCGACGCGAAGGAGCTCGGAAGGCTTGGAGATACGCTTGGTCCAGGACATCTCGGTGATGTGCACGAGACCCTCGACGCCTGGCTCGATTTCGATGAATGCACCGTAAGGAACCAAGTTGACGACCTTGCCGTTGATCTTGGAACCAACGGGGAACTTCTTGTCGATTTCGTCCCAAGGATTGTTGGTGGTCTGCTTGAGGCCGAGGGAGACCCGCTCCTTCTCACGGTTCACTTCGATGATCATGACATCGATCTCTTCACCCTGACGGAGCATTTCGCTCGGATGAGAGATGCGACCCCAGCTCATGTCGGTGATGTGCAGCAGGCCGTCCATGCCGTCGAGATCGATGAACGCACCGAAGTCGGTGATGTTCTTGACGATACCCTTGCGGACTTGACCTGGCTCGATCGAGTCGAGGAGCTCGCGACGCTTCGCGGTGCGTTGCTCTTCGATGAGCTCGCGACGGGAGAGAACGATGTTCTTCCGCTCCAGGTTGATTTTGAGAACCTTGAAATCGTAGGTCTGGCCGACGTATTGATCCAAGTTCTTCGGCGGCTGCACATCGATGTGGGAGGCCGGGAGGAAGGCGTCGACGCCGATCGAAACGATCAGGCCGCCCTTAACCTTGGAACGGACGCGACCGGAAGCGATAGTGCCCTCCGGAAATTTGGTGAGGATATTCTCCCAGTTCTTCTTCTGTTGAGCCTTGTCGTAAGAGACGACGGGGTTACCGCCCTTGTCTTCGACTTTCTCAACCAGCACTTCGATCGGCGAACCGACTTGAAGGTCTCCGAGATCGATGAACTCGTGAGCTGGGACGACACCTTCGGATTTACCGCCGATATCGACGATGACCTCGTTTTGGCGAATTTCGGTAATGATTCCCTCTACAATGTCACCTTCGACGTTGAGGGAGAAGTTCGACTCCGCGAGGAGTTCTTCCATTATGGAACTTGGCATGTGATAAAACGAGTCGTTGATGGCTGCTCCAGGGCGGCGAGGACCCGCGTTGTCCGGTGTAACACCGGACATGGGTTGATGGTTAATCTAACAGAAAGAAGATCGGCGGGAGCACCGCGACGGGACACCGATCGACCAAAAGAACAGTCGCGAACGGTCAACATCGCTAATCACCCCTCCCCCGCGCAAGCGGTAAATCAGCTAATTTGGGGACCGATCAGAGGGCTTTCGAGGCACCGCTTCATGGGTAAACCAGTAGATTGAGCTTTTATCCTGAGGGTGACGTGCCTGATCATCGGTCTACGACTTAGATACCCCATGAAAACCCCCAACCTGTTTGTTATCGCCCAGTTGGCCTGCGTATTCGGCGCTACTACCCTCACTGCCGCCGATCGCCCCAACTTCATTTTCTTTCTAACCGACGACATCTCGCCGGATGACATTGGAGCATACGGCAACACGTTCGCCCAAACACCGCACCTTGATCGAGTCGCCGCTGAAGGGCTCGTTTTCGATCATGCCTACTTGGTGACTAGCAGTTGCAGCCCCAGTCGCTGTAGCATCATCACCGGCCGTTACCCCCACAATACCGGCGCGCCCGAGCTGCATCTTACTCTGCCCGATGACCAAATTACATTTGTCCAAAAGCTCCGTGACTCAGGCTACTACACCGTAATCTCCGGCAAGAATCACATGAACGAGCCGGAGAAGCTGGGTTTCGCTCGGGGCAGCGATGGCGGCAAGCCTTCCGGCAGCGAGGATTGGGTTCAGCAATTAAAAGACCGGCCCAAAGACCAACCGTTCTTCGCCTGGTTCGCATCGTATGACGCGCACCGTGATTGGCAGATGGACGAACACGCCCCGACCACCGACCCAGATGATATTATCGTGCCACCATTCATGTTTGATGGCCCGCGGACCCGCCAGGATCTCGCCGAATACTTCAGCGAAGTTAGCCGGACCGATCACTACACGGGACAGCTTATCGCCGAGCTCGAACGCCAAGGAATCGCGGAAAACACCTACTTCGTCTATACCGCCGACAACGGCAGACCCTTCCCGCGCAGTAAATCCCGCCTGTATGACAGCGGCATCAAGACCCCGCTGATAATCTGGAAACCAGGAACTATTAAACCAGCCCGCACTCAAGCCATGGTAAGCTCCATAGATTTCGGACCGACCTTCCTCGAACTCGCCGGCCTAGAAAGCGAACCGACGATACAAGGCGTGAGCCTCGCGCCGATCCTGCAGAATCCCAAAAGCAGCGTGCGCGACTACGCATTCTCGGAACACAACTGGCACGTCTATGCCACCCACGAACGCTCGGTGAGATTTGGGGAGTGGCTCTACCTCCGCAATAACTTCAATCACAAGCGGGCTTTGAGCACCGAGAGCGATGATTGGCACTACCCCGCTGCGATTGAACTTTGGGACATGTATCGCGCCGGTAAAACGCATGCCTGGCAGGAAGACACCACCTTATTACCCCGACCTCGCGTAGAGTTATTTCACGTCGGAGCCGACCCGCACCAACTCACCAACCTCGCTGGACAACAGGAATACCGGGAAATTGAACGGAAACTAAGTACCGTGCTCGATCAATGGACGACCGAAACCGGCGACGACATTCCGGCCAACCCCACTCAAGATCGGCCCAAAGGGCCTCGCCGCGGGCGCGACACCTATGGCGACCCACCCGGCAAGGCGACCGAGGCGACTAAGATCAACCACCCTGGTCCCATCCGAGAGGATTAGGCTACTCCGCCGGTCCCCGGGGCGGCAGCCAACTGCCTCCACCTAGAGCTGACTCCAGGGCGTTAAAAATGCCCTCGTAGCGACCATGCGAGGCGAGTGCCTTTTTGGTCACGCCCACCTTGAAGTCACCTTCTCGCGCTTCGTGCACGATCACCTCTACACCGGTTTCACCGTCACCGACTTCGCGCAATTTCACCGAAACAAAATACTGGCGAGAAGCTCCCCGCACGCGCGATTCGAGTAGATCTCCCTGAGCTTCGATCACGCCGGCCGCGGCCGCTGACTTCGTGATCCGGTAGCCACTATTTTCGAGCACGCCCATCAAGGACTCAAAGACCACGGCCTTATCCCGGGCGTAGTAATTACTCTGCGGCCACACCCGCCATTCGACGGAGTCCGGCGTGGTGCCGCAGCCCGCGAACAGGATGGCGATTAGTAAGATCAGGCAGGAACGCATGGGTGTGAGGGAACAAATTATTCGGAGGGTTGCGATCAACAACGCGGGTTTTGAAGAAAGTGAGACTGATTCAATTTTAAGCGCGCGGCTTCCGCAGCTCGGGTTCGCTGTGCTCGGGCACGTCGTAGTAGTCCTTCAGGCGAGTCAGTTCTTTCCGCAGCCTCTTGGTGACATCGGTATACGCTGCATCGCCGAAAACGCTGTTCATTTCCGCGGGGTCAGTTTTGAGATCAAACAACTCCCACTGCTCTTCGCCCGGCACGTCCACGCCATAGAATCTGATCAGCTTGTAGCGTTTGTCGGAAACCCCCTCGTGGCGGCGCACCGAGTGTCCTCCCGGATATTCGTAGTAATGATAATAAAGCGACTTCCGCCAATCGTCCGGAGTCTGCCCTTTGATCAATGGCACTAAACTCTCTCCTTGCATATCATCCGGAATCGACGCCCCTGCCAGATCTAAAAATGTCTCCGAAAAATCGATATTTTGCACGAGATCCTGATTCACCGAACCCGCTTCGGTCTTACCGGGCCACTTCACGAGTAACGGCGTGCGATACGACTCCTCGTACATGAATCGTTTGTCGAACCAACCGTGCTCGCCCATGTAGAAACCTTGGTCGGATGAATACATCACGATGGTATTTTCATCGAGTCCCTCCGCCTCCAAATAATCAAGAATGCGGCCGACACTTTCATCCACTCCCGTGATGCAACGCAGGTAGTCCTTCATATACTCCTGATACTTCCATTTCACCAGGTTCTTGCCGGTGAGATCGCGACTTTCGAAGTCCGCGTTGCGCGCCGCGAACTGCACAGGATCGTGCCGGCCTTTTCCTACTTTCAAATCGCCGTCCATCCGCATGTGCCGATCGATCTCCATCGCCTGTTCGTGAGCCGCGGTGGTGCGACCCGAATAATCGTCAAACAGGTTGGCTGGCTCCGGGATATGCACGTCGGCATACTTTTCCATATGGCGATCCGCCGGAGTCCAATTGCGATGCGGCGCCTTGTGATGGACCATTAACATGAAGGGGTCGTCACCACGTTTGTGCTCAAGCCAATCGAGTGCCTTGTCGGTGATCACGTCAGACACATAGCCTGATTCTTTGGACTGCCCTTTCTCATTGATGAAAACGGGATCGTCGTAAAGCCCCTGGCCCGGCAACACGTCCCAGTAGTCGAATCCCTGCATGCTACCGTTGAGGTGAATCTTCCCTACCATGACAGTCTGGTAGCCATTTTTCTGCAGGATTTTTTGGAACTGCGGTTGATCGTGATTGAAGTCACCCACGTTGGTGAGTTTCCCATTCAAATGGCTGTGCTTGCCGGTGAGCAGCGTAGCTCGGGCAGGGGCACAAATAGAATTCCCCACGTAAGCACGATCGAAGCGCATGCCCTCATTGGCCAATCGATCGATATTCGGAGTCGGATTCAACGACTCCAATCGGCCACCATAAGCTCCAATGGTTTGATAAGAATGGTCGTCGGAAAAAATCCAGACAATGTTCGGCCGATCCGCCGCACCGAGCAGCGGGGCGAACAGCCCAAAAGTTAAAAATAATGCCAGTGCTCGGAGCCCGCGGGGTTTCAGTTCGATCCAGGTCATCGGGCGATCCAACACGGTCCAACCCGCCAACTCCATCTCTTTTAGTGGAGTTTCCCGGTCAGGCCGGTTGTTGCTGCGAGAGGCAGTGCAGGGTGCCAAGCCCCCAAATAATTTCCGCGCAGTCCACCGGCACCACTTCACGACCGGGAAAACACTCGCCGATAATGCCACAGGCTTCGGTATCGCGACGTTTTTGTTGGAAGGTCGGCACCAGGACGGCGTCATTGATGACGAGAAAATTGGCATAACTCGCGGGCACCACTTGATCCTTGATGACGAGTGGCTTTGGCATGGGAAGCGTTACGACTTCCAGCGGCCGTCCCCGCATGGTGGTGAAGCCCTGCAATCGTTCGAGGTTCTCCGCGAGGATACGATGATTCGGACACCCGCGATTCTTCTCCACACAGGTTATGACACCATCGGAGCGGAAGAAGCGGGTGATATCGTCGATGTGGCCATCGGTATCGTCGCCTTCGATGCCATCGCCCAACCAAAGGATCCGGCGCACGCCAAGGGTGTCTTTTAACACCCGCTCAATTTCCGTCTTCGAGAGCTCGGGATTACGATTCTCGTTCAAGAGACACTGTTCGGTGGTGAGCAGTAGGCCCTGTCCATTCACATCAATCGAGCCGCCTTCCAGCACCATGGAATTTTCGAATCGACGCATCTTCAACGCTCGCCCAATCGATGGCGGAATTTCGTTATCTAAATCATACGGCGGATACTTCCCGCCCCATGCGTTGTGCATCCAATCCGTGACCGCGACTTCGCCGGTCTGGCGATGTTTCACGAAAATGGGGCCATGATCGCGACACCAGGCGTCGTTGGTCGGGTGATCGTAAAACGTGACCATCGCCATATCTGCACTCGCCTTCTCACAGCAACGGCGGGCTCGGGGTTGAAACTCAACCGCGCAGTTGATCCGCACTTTCTCGAATCGAGTGATCGCCGCGACGAAGGTGGCAAACGCAGCGGGGATCCTCCGAAAAAGGCCGGGCCACGTGGCTCGATTGTGCGGCCATGACAGCCAGATTGCCTCTTGCTCTTCCCACTCCCCGGGCATGCGGAAGCCCAACGCGGATGGCGTTTCCCACGTTGCGGGAAGTTTTCGTTTTCGGGTGATGGGTCGAGTCATGAGGTAGGGCGCGACCGCTGGGCGCGCCGTTTCGGGGAGCGGACGGCCCGGCGGTCCGTCCCTACCTTTTAAGGTCAATTTCCGTCGATGTAACGCTTGGTCAGATCGCCGTAAGCATCGATACGGCGGTCCCGCAAAAACGGCCAGTGCGTGCGGGTCACATCGACCTTATCCAGTTCGATGGGCACCAACATGATTTGCTCCTCATTCACGGGTGCCTTGGCTAGAATCTGGCCGCTGGTTCCGGCGACAAAACTCTGGCCCCAAAACTCGATACCGTCGCCGCCGATCGGGGTTTCGCAGCCGATGCGATTGACCGAAGCCACGTAGCAACCATTCGCGACGGCGTGGCTGCGTTGGATGGTTTCCCAGGCGCCGTGTTGATTCTCGCCGTATGCGGATTTTTCCGACGGATGCCAGCCGATGGCCGTGGGGTAAAACAGAATCTCCGCACCTTGCAGCGCCGTGAGACGGGCGGCTTCGGGATACCATTGATCCCAACAGATGAGCACACCGATGCGGCCAAATTTCGTGTCAAAGGCCCGGAAACCTGTATCCCCCGGGGTGAAGTAAAATTTCTCGTAGAAGAGAGGGTCGTCCGGGATGTGCATCTTGCGGTAGATACCCGCAAGCGAGCCATCCGCATCGATCACGACCGCTGTGTTGTGATACAGCCCGGAAGCACGACGCTCAAACAAGGATGCAATTATGACCACGCCCTGCGCCTTCGCGAGGGCCTGGAACGCTTCGGTGCTGGGACCTGGAATAGACTCGGCTAAACCGAAGTTATCGTGGTCCTCGCTTTGGCAAAAATATTGCGAGCGAAACAGCTCCTGGGTGCAAATGATGTTGGCCCCTTGCTTCGCCGCCTGCTCGGCGAGCTCCAAGGTCTTGGCCAGATTGGCCGCAGGATCGGCAACACAACCGTGTTGAAGAAGTCCGAGAGTGACGTTGCGCATGAGGGTAAGTGATGACGCTCGCCGCGGAGTTTGGCGAATCAGTAGATAACTTTATTGAGCGGATACTCCACAATGCCTTCAGCACCGAGTTCCTTCAATTGCGGGATAATCTGTCGAGCTACCTTTTCATCGATGATGATTTCCAGTGCCACCCAACCTGCGGTGTTCAAGCGGGAAATGGTGGGATTACGTAGCGCGGGCAATTTCTCGACCACGATATTTACGGCCGACTCGGGTAAATTCATTTTGAGACCAACCTTACTTTCCGCTTCGAGAGCCCCCTGCAGCAGCATCGCGATCGTCTCGATCTTTTTACGTTTCTCGGGATTCGCCCAGCTCTCCTTGTTGGCGATCAGTTTGGTATTCGTTTCCAACAACGTGTCGACGATCCGCAGATTGTTGGCCCGAATCGAATTTCCGGTCTCCGTAATGTCGACAATCGCGTCGACGAGATCTGGCACTTTGACCTCGGTGGCACCCCAGGAAAATTCGACCTTCGCTTCGACGCCCTTGTCGGCGAAATAACGTTCGGTGGTTTTCATGAGTTCGGTCGCGACCCGCTTACCCGCGAGATCTTCGGCCTTCTGCACCGGAGAGTCTTCAGGCACGCACAAGACCCATTTGGACTTGAGGGTCGAAGCGCGACTATAAATCAGGTCACACACCTCGACCACGTCGGACTCGTTTTCCCGCACCCAGTCGTATCCGGTCAGTCCACAATCGAAGAACCCATGCTCGACGTAGCGGCTCACTTCTTGGGCCCGCACGAAACGACCATCCAATTCAGGGTCGTCAATCGACGGACGGTAGGAGCGGGAGCGGGTGGAAATCTTCCAGCCCGCCTTAGCGAACAGGGTCTTGGTTGATTCCTCTAAGCTACCTTTTGGCAGCCCGAGCATAAGCAATGGAGTGGGTACGGACACGTTCGGCACCGCACACACCCTCCCCGCCCCCTTCAAGCCCAATCTGAAATAGGCTGTAATCCACGCCCGGGCCTGGGCGTGTGCCCACCGCTTTGCTTTGACAGTGGCAGCTTCCTCAATTGTAAAAAGGATCCTGAGGTGAATCCCCTGCTAACCTAGTCCTACCTAGATCCATGTTGCGCCCCGAACCTAAACCGCTTATCCTAGTCGTCGAAGACGAAGAGGAGTTGGCCAAGCTTATCGCTGTGCATCTAGGGGAAGCCGGAATGCAGGCCCAGATTTGCGGACGTGCCGCGCATGCCTCGCGATTCCTTAAACGTAATTTTGCTAACCTGATGTTGCTCGACATCACGCTACCCGATCAATCCGGGTTTGCGTTGCTCGAAGATTTACGGGCTGAAGACATTGCGGTTCCCACTATTTTCCTCACCGGCAAAGATCTCGAAACTGCGAAAGTAAAGGCACTAGAACTCGGAGGTGACGATTACGTGACCAAACCCTTTGGCTACGCCGAACTGGTCGCTCGTATTAGGGCTGTGCTTCGTCGCAGCGAGTCCCGCGATGATCTCAAGATCACCAAAAACGCCCGCGTGATCGATGCACCCTTTGAGATTTACGGCGGCCACGTGCAACCCGGTCGCCTTGAGATTTTGTTCGACGGAAACATCGAAAAGATCGGCCGCAAAGAGCTCGGTATTCTTTCTTACCTCCAAGACCACGAAGGCATCGTGATCACCCGCAAGGCCCTCATTCATGCGGTCTGGGGAATTCACGCCGATGTGAAGAGCCGTTCACTCGATCAATACATCGTCAAAATCCGCGATCTGTTTAAACGCAACGGACGATCGCTCGACGCCTTCCGCACCGTGCACGGGGTCGGCTATATTTTCGACCCCAGCGGCCAATCCAGCCCTGCGGCCGAAAGCGAGTAACCCAATCGAGATCTGTAACCGCCGATCTCTCAGATTAACCCAGATTCCAGCATCACGCGGTGTAATGGGATTCCGGAGTGATTGCACAAGGGACGGACAAACCGTGGCCTCTCCCTTCTCATCGCTTTGCCATCTGCGTAAATCTGAGAAAATCTGAGAAATCGGTGGTTAAAAAACCACCTGCCGCTCAACCACTTCCTAAAACAGCTCACCCTGGGTCGCACTGTAGCGCTTTTCGGCCTCAGTCGTGGCGCCCTTCATTTCCAGTTCGCGTAGTTTCTCCACCAAGGCTGGACCATCCACCGGCGGTTTCACCGAAGGCACCACCGGGAGATCCGGATTGAAAGTCGTTAACTGCAAATTCATCCGCAGCCGATCGACATCTGCCGCCACTTTCTCCCGAAAACGATCGGGTTTTAACTCAGCCGCTGCCGCCAAAACCCCTTCTAGATTTCCGTAGGCGTTCAACCATTTGGAAGCGGTCTTGGGCCCCACGCCCTGCACTCCAGGAATATTATCTGCCGTGTCGCCCACCAGCGCGAGGAAATCGGGGATCTTGTCCGGCGTGACTCCAAATTTCGCTTCAACGCCTGCCGCGTCCATGTTGCGCCACCCCAACCGAGGATTCGCCGTAGGGGGAGGCATCAACATCGTGATCCCATTGCCCACGACTTGGGCAAAATCCTTGTCCGTGCTCACGATTTTCACGGTGTGACCTTCTTTGGCCATCGCCAACGCTTGAGCCGCGAGTAAGTCGTCGCTCTCAACCCCTTCGATTTCGATACCACCCAGGCCCATGAGTCGGGTCAGATCTTTGATCACCGGAATCTGCTGGCTGAGGGCATCGGGCATCTCCTCTCGATTGGCCTTATACTCGGGCAACAACTCGAGCCGATCCTGCGCCCCGCCCAGATCGAAGAACACCAGCACGCCATCGGCCTTTTCTTGATCCTCCAATTTCCAAATCGCCTTCACCCAACCATGCAAAGCATTGGTTGGAAAACCATCGGACCGCGTCAGTTCGGGGATCGCAAAAAAACAACGGTAAGCGAGATTAAATCCATCAATCAGTAACCAAGTCGACATGGCCGTAAGTCAGGCCCGGGGCTGAATCTGGCTCAAACCTAAAGCGGGAAACTTTTCTGCGATAGCCGATACTTCGACCTTTGCGCCACCCGCCCGGCCTTTCCATGATACAGTGGTGTATTGGCTAAAAAAGCTCATCGGCTCGTTTATCTCTCCCATTCGTATCGGCCTAGGATTCTTGGTGATCGGACTATGGATACATTGGCGGGGAAAGAGGCGTAAAACAAGTCGCACCTTCATCGGAATCGGGATCCTCATTCCGGTATTGGCATTCAACAGCGGAGTTGCGGACCTACTCAATCGCCAGCTCGAGCACACCTATCCCGCTATACCCGTCGCCCGTAATTCGGACTCATCGGATATCATCTACCTGGCCGTATTAGGCGGAGGTCACGTCGAGAACCCCCAGCTCGCTCACCTCACCCAACTGGTAAACGCCTCCCGCTCTCGTGTGGTGGAATCAGTGCGACTCGCCCGCCTCTATCCCGACGCCACGTTGCTGATGTGTGGCCCACAAGGTGACGCTCACTCTAAACCTCACTCCGCATTTCTGGCTGAGTCCGCCGCAGAGTTAGGCGTAAGACCAGACCGGATTCAGCAACTCTCCACCGGACGCGATACCCAAGGTGAGATTCAAGAAATTGTCGCCCTCGTCGGCGATGAACCGGTGGGTATCGTCACCTCAGCTTGGCATATGCCCCGGGCCATGGCTATGGCTCGACGGGCCGGCATCAACGCCATCGCTTGCCCGGCTGACTATCGCACAGCCTCTCCCGCTCCTCGGCTGATCGATTGGGTCCAATTCGACCTCGAAGCTTACCAAACCACCTCTCGTGCAATTCTCGAATACGTCGGCCTCCTCTGGGCCTCACTTCGAGGCCAAAGTTAAAAACTCACTCTCGCTCTACGGCACCGCCGGGGGTGACCAAAGACGGATTCTGAAACGCGGAACTCGGGGCCACGTTGGGGAGCTCTTGTTTCTTCGGTGAACCACCCGGACTGACTAAATTCGCCGTCACAAAGATGAGCAGATTTCGCTTTTGCGTCGTCTCGCCTTCCGACCGGAAAAGCCGACCCAGCCCCGGGATATCTCCTAGAAAAGGAACCTTATCGTGCACTGTTTTGATTTCCTCTCGCGTCAATCCACCCATCACGAGGGTCGCACCGTCCCACAGCGTCACTTTGGTGGAGACTTCCCGCGTGGAAAAAATCGGCTGAAAAAATCCTGACGGCACCGTCACGGTTGTGTCGTTCGAAATCGCCACACTTTGGCCACCATATTCGACGAAACCCTCGAATTCGGTAACCTTCGGATTAAGGTCGAGACTGATGCTATAGTCGTCTTCCTCGACCGTCGGGGTAACCCGTAATTCCACCCCCACTTTGCGGGTCTCAAAATCCTGGGGAGTCCCCGCCGTGATGGTGACACCGGCTGATGAACTATCCCGACTCGATGAGCCGACTTCACTACGCACCTCGCCGTAACTGGTCGGATAACGCAGTTCCTGCGCGACGGTGATCGTAGCGGGGTTGCCGGAAAGCACGGTGACTTTCGGAGCGCTCAGTAGATCAGACCCGGTCTGGCGAGACAGCGCCTGCACCACGGCGTTCACACTAAATTCCCCAATCAAACCTTGGATGGTTGCGAGTGGGTCGGTTCCATTACCTAAATCGACCGAACCAGGAAACCCGGGAGGACTATTCACAATACTCTGATTGATCGCATTCTGTCCCGGGAAAACCGTGAGATCACCATTTCCGTCCCGAAAAACTTCCGTATCGCGACCGGGATTCAAAATTTGGCCGGTTGTTCCCGCGACCGAGTTTGTGAATGCATCACCAACCGTTCGGTTTTGGGTCTGCCCCTGGGCGAGATAGGTCGGGTCGCCATTGAGACCGTGGGTGATACCCCATTGCACGCCCAGCTCTTCGAGGGCGCCTTCTTGGACTTCCATGAACTTGGCTTCGATCTCGACTTGGCGAACATCGTTATAGCGATTCAGAATATTGCGGATGCGTTCGATGTTTCGAGTCGTCTGCGTGACGATCATCGCCGATCCATCATAGGCCAAATTTGAACCGGGCTGCTGTAAGAAATCGACGCCCGCTTGCTGCAAAAACTGTTTGAGTGCCTCCGCTTCACTCCCTCCACCCGGTGCATTCACTCCTCCAACCGGTGCTGGTGAAAAGGGACCATTCACCGCACTGGCCGAACCGCCCGAAGCTAGACCACCCCCGATGCCCGTCATGCGAATAACCGTGGAGCGGGTGATGGGGAAAAACTCGGTATCGAGCGTCGAAGTCTCTCCTCCCGGGCGCATCACAATCGCATCAGCCTGCACCTCATATTGGTAGCCGATCGAATCGGTGATGAAATCCAACACCCGTTTAAGAGACAGATCGCGCAACGTCAGACTCACCGTCGGACGCCGATCCATCGGATCGATGACGATAATGTTCACCCCTCGGCGCTGCCCTCCCCCATTATCAAACTCACGCGAAAGGTCGCTCAAAGTGCTCACGACCCGCTGCAACTCCACCGAGCTAAAACTCACGCTGGGGATCTCAATCTGGTCGAGTTTATCCAACAACGGATTACGGCCGATTACTCCGTATCCAGATTCCTCTGACGGCGGTTCCGCCGTGCCAGGGCGCCGCCAAGCTTGCTCAACTTCAGAGATCAAGGAACGGCGGGTTTGCTGGCGCCAAGCTTCCGGATTCGAGCGTATATCGTCTTCGATTTGATTCACGAGCCGGCGGGCTGCTTGGTGCCCCGGATCGAGCACCAACAGTTCCGTCAAAACATCCTGGGCGTCTTCGATGCGTCCGGTGCCGTAAGCGGTTCGAGCATCAGCCCAGAGTCGGATCGTGGGATCTATAACGGGGGTTGGCGTGTTGACTGAGACCGTAACCGGTGCGCGCTCAATCTGAGCGACTCGCTTGGCTAACTCTTGAGCCACGACCACATCTGCACGTTGGGCCGAAAGTTCCGCAATTACCGGGGCGGTGAGCGGGTTCTCCGGCATCGACCAAATCGCCCCATCCAGTTGAGCAATGGCCGCATTAAAACGTCCCGCTTCGACTAGCTGTTCTGATGCGTAAGCTTGTTCGCGCGCGGCGGCGATAAGTTCAAGTTGGCGCGCCTCTTCGGCAGCCGCTGCGGCATCGATCTCCGCCTCCATCGCAGCAAGTTCCGCCATCGGATCGGGTAAGGGCGGCAACGGTTCAAACGGATCGATTGGCACCTGACTGCTAGCGGAGGCCTGAATCGCGCCACTGGAATTTACTGTCGCAGGGGGATTCAATCGCACCGTTTCAGCGGCGAGGTCCTTTTGCACGTCATTGAGCAAACGTTTCACCGCCGGGTCCTCTGGAGCTAATTCGGACAATTTCAGCAAGTTACGCTGGGCCAATTCGTAGTCGCCACTATCCCGAGCCCGCAGGGCATCGGCCATCAGACGGATCTTTGTTTCAGTAGCGCTTTGGGCAGATGCGGTCTGACTCACCACGCCGCCAATTGTCACAAAGAACAACAGGCAGTAACTAAGACGAATTAAGCGGGAAGTGGAACGCATCAGAAAACGAATTCGAAGCCTAAGGGGCTTTTGACTCCACTGTCGCCATTAAATTGCAATTCTGATGCTATTCTGGGGTTAATTCCATCGACTCATGAGATCCGTTGGGCAGTCGTTTCACCACCGAAACCGAGTCCGGTTCAGAAAACACGCCCAAAATTTCAAAGAGACCCTCTACGGTTTCGATTCGATTTCCCGCCTGGACGGTCCGGACTTCACCGGTCACCTCGAGACGAAGTTCGGCCACGGGCTGGGTCTGCCAAGCTACCTGCGCAGAGGAGAGCCTCACTTTCCGCTGCTCCCGGTCATCCCAGACTTCGGCCACAGCCACGATCTCGCGCAGGGGCATGCTGAAAGGCATGATTGAATCCTCCCTTCGCACGGCCAAGGAACGCAGCTCCAAGCCCAACTTACCAAATTTGTCCCCAGTTCGACCGACTATCCCAGCACCGGTGACTTGATTGGCAAAAATCCCCAACGGTTCTTCCAGCGTTCCTGAATAGCCCACCAACTGAAGCCGGAAGGGTTCGCGCACAACGCGCAGCAAACTCACCCCAAAAGGTTGATTCATCACATCCGCTTCGCGAGGGGCCGTAAGCTCTGGCGGCGAAACCGAAAATCGTCCTGTCACTCGATCATAATAGATTACCGGCGGAGTAAACACGTCAAAAACCCAAGCGTCATCCGCTGCGCCCAGCGCCGGATCACTCCATTCCAGCTGCGAGACTTCCGTCTGAGCAGCAATTGCTCGGGAAGACCACTCGCCTTCCTCATTCATTCCCGGTGCAGGCTCAGCAGCCGAACGAACCGCCCTTTCGCTCAGGGCCGTCCATCCTAAAGAAGCACCGAACAAGACCGTCGTCGCAACCAGGCCTAGACCATCCGCGGTGCGCCACCTTGCCGTCATTGCCCATCCTCCTCTTCGAGTTCTGCAGCTCGCGCCAACATTGGGCCCACAAGGTCGAGGTATTCGATGGTAACGGAAAACTCCGCATCGTTGGCCGGTATGATTGAAACAGTGTTGGATGACTCGCCCGCCGCCTCGCCGGGCTCGGGTTCATCGCGAAATAGGTCTTCTAGAGTGCGCCGTCCTCCCGGCGCTTGCCCATTCGAACCCAAAGGTTGGACCGACACTTCGCGCACCACGAGAGGCACATCCGCCGCAGATATCCCGGCGAGGAATCCCCGCAAGGTCGCTGTGCGCCCCACAAAACCAATACGAAAAGCCAAGGTATCCACGATCCCATCACGCGCCAAACCCCGTGAGGACGGCCACTCAAACCAGTCCTCCGGTCGTCCTTCACGGGAGACGGTGATCGCCTTATTCCCGGTTTCGACCTTAGCCGATGGGTTCTCTCTTTGCACCGCGATCAGGCTGACGGGACGCGTCTGCCACAATAGATTCAAGAGACGCGTCACGACCAAGGTCTGACGATGCACCAACGCAATATGTTCGTCGGCCGGACCACTGTTGCGATGAGCTGAAAACGAAAACGTCTCCGTTTCCGGCACCGGAACTCCGGTCCGCGATGCGGCCGAACGTTGTTCCTCCATGAAGCGAGCAATCGCAAAAAACGCATCCGCCCGTTGCTCTGGCGGGGTCGTCTGGCGCACCGGATCTTTACCCGATGCGCCGAGTAGCTGACGAAGGGAATTGACCGTGCGCCTCGCCTTCGCGACCTGAACAGCGAGCGCCTCGGCGACCGCGCTAACCGGAGCGGGTTGGCTGCCACTGAGGGCCCGCCACTGCGCCAGGCGGGCCCGAAGTTGGCGCTCCACTTTGGTCGAAGTCGCCGCTTGTTGCTGACCCCACCAAACCGCACTACCCGCCAAGATAATGACGAAGACAATCGAAGCGACAGTCGCCCGAGGGCGTTTGGCCAGATCGAGGTTCACAGGTGTGTAGTCGGGTTTATGACCAAGGTAAAATCGAACCGCAGCAGTCCCGGTTCACTGGCATCGAAACGCTCACCTTCGACTTCCAAAATTCGGGGTGATTCAACGAATTTATTAAGTAACACCGTTACGCGTTCGTAGGACGCTTGGCTCACTCGAGAAAGCGGATTTTCGCGATCTAAAAACCGACCGGATAGACGTAACCGTAGCGGGATAGCGGGGAGTTTTTGCAGCACGCCATCGTCATCGTAAACGGGTCCCGTGGACGGGGCTCGCTGAACCACTGGCGGTAAGACCTGCAGACGCTCCAGCCACACATCGCCGACCGCCACGAGACTGTTTTGCAAATCAGCGAGTAGACCCGTCCAAGCATCGCGTGCTTTTACGCGATCTCCGAGTTCGCGAATCTCCTCCTGCAAATGATCCAGCTCCGCGATATTACGCTGATTTTGATCCTGCAAGGCCTGCACCGGCGCCATGCGACGCGACAGATCAACCGCCGCCGCCTGACGCGCGCTGGTGAGTCGTTGATAATGAATTCCCGGCAGCGACAACGCGCCGATTAACAGAACTGCGGCGATCGCCCATCGCGGCCGCCGACGTTTGGCCGCGCGAGCAGCTCCGAGCTCAGGTGGCGCCAAATTGATCCCGCCCTCAGCCGCACTCAATGCTGCACCAACCAAGTCGGCCAGTCGCTGCGGCCCGACAGCGTCCACTGCGGCCTCCAGATCGGCTCCAACGGCAACACCAACCCATGGATCCAGACGGCTGACCGTGCCGCCGGTCCATTTCCCCGAAAGATGTTCGACTAATCCCGGCATCAAAGAACCACCACCCGTGAGCAGGAGCGTATCCGGGGCCGTGCCGCCAGCTTGTCGCACTCGGGCCACAAGCGACCGGTTGATTTCCAACTGTAACCGTGCCGCGAAACTATCGGCGCCATTCTGAACGGCTTCACCCGCCGGCGTCTCGGCGGGCAGGTCCACCGCACCAGAAAATACGCCGCGTTTGAGTTGTTCGGCCTCGGTCAGGGTCTGCTCGAGTTTTTGCGCGATGCCCCGAGTGACCGTCTGGCCCGCCAGCGATAGCGTGCGAAGATGGCGCGTGGTCACAGTTCGAAAAAGGAGATGGGTCGATCGTGCCCCAATCGAAACCACCAATTCACCCTCGGTAGCCAACCTAGGCAGCCCATCAAGTGCAACCCCGGCAGGAATAACCCGATCGATCGTCATCCCCACCGCCTGAGCTTGCTCCACCAATTCGCGCACCCCATCCAATTTCGCCGCCACTACGAGAACTTCCAACTCCCCTTGGTGCTCAACGCCGACTTGGTGGGACCAAAAGACCTCCTTCAGTGGAAACGGAATACTTTGCTTGACCTCAAACGCTATGAGTTTTTCGCGCTGAGCCGCGACGGCGGCCGGGACCTTGATCGTTTTGGTCAACGCGAGGTGTCCGGAGATCACCAATGTCGCAGATTCCAACCGGCCCAATTGAGTCACGACCTCACCGAGCGCGATAGCACGCTCTGCGCTCGTCGCGATGCCGGTCGCATCTTCCCCCATCGGAAGTTCGCGAAACGCAAAAGCCTTCAGGTTGAGCCCCTTCGCACCGGAGCCAAACCGGGCCGCCGCAACATGCGATACCCCGATCTCCACCACAGCGGTGCCGGAGCTGCGCGATGATTTGGAAAAACGGGGCATGAACAAAAATACGAAAAAAAACTAACGGCGTTCTTGAACCGCTTCAGGTCGGATCACTGCAGGATCCGCTCCGGGTAACACGCCCGAAGGCAAAAGATGCCGCGGCAACAGTATGCCGTCATTGATTGCCGCGCGCTCGTCCAGCTGTTGGCGAAAGTTTGCCACCGCGGCGGCGCTGCTGAAACCGGCGGCTACTTGCTCCCGACTGATCGGTTGGGCTTTCCCGTCGACGCTCAGGTCAACCGTCCAAAACCGAGCATCACCCGTGATGCGATCTCGAGCGACGACCGGCGGCGGAAGATAAAAGCGAAAGACCGAACGGCCCGTCTCGAGCGCGGCGGCGGTGACGGATGCCCGATAGAATCGTAGGTCGGCAGGGTCGCCGGGCGATTGTTGAGCGAGATTGAAGCCTACGCGCACGCGATCGGCAAATTTGCCGACAGCGCCGGTGCGCGGGCTGACACGCACTTCGATGGCTGCCTCCCACCACGTCGCTCCGGTCAAATCTCGCACGCGTTGAAAAGACACATCCTCGACTTCAACTTCGGCCATAACCGCAGCAGTGATGCTGCTCTGCGCCTGTCCGCCAATGGCAGCTAAGAGAAACAACAAGAATACAGCACAGCGACGATACATAGGAGGGGTTAAAAACAGATTGAGCAGGGGCCTGGTCTCGTCACGTTCATTCTCCCTCTGATACTTGTAATTTACGCATGACCGCTCCGACCGACTTCGCTTACAAAATTGCCGTTTTGGTGTTCATCGAGAACGAGGAGGGTGAACAACTGCTGCTATTACGGGCCAAATCGCCCAATTTGGGCTGCTGGACCCCGATCGGCGGCAAACTCGAGACCGCGATGGGGGAGTCTCCGTTCGAGTGCGCCGTGCGCGAAACCGGCGAAGAAACGGGTCATGTAATAACCACCAACGACTTACACTTGTTTGGTATGATCGCTGAAAAAGCCTACGAAGGTGAGTCGCACTGGCTGCTGTTCCTCTTTCGCTGCAACCGCCCCATTGCGGCCCTGCCTCCCCCTATGGCCGAGGGGCGATTCGGGTTCTTCAGTCGAGCCGATATTGAGAAACTCGACTTGCCCGCCACCGATCGCACCGCGCTTTGGCCGATCTACGATGAGCACCGCGAGGGCTTCGTGGCATTGCGCGCCGATTGCGACCCAGCCAAGAAATTGGCCATCACGGTTGAGCAAATCATAAGCTGAGTTTTACTGACTTCCCTATCCTCTCTCCTGCCAGACTAAAACACTTGCCTCAAACTGAGGGCGCCGAACACTTGTCGATTTCCTCCTCAACTCACCCAAATCTGTGAGCAAAGACACACTTCCGAACACCGCCGAAATCAACGCCTCCCTTTCCTCGGAGGAGAAAATTGAACTGTATCGCCAGATGATGCGTATTCGCCGCTTCGAAGAGCGAAGCCTGCGCGCCTACCAGGGCAAGAAGATCGGAGGTTTCCTCCATCTCTACATTGGTCAGGAAGCTGTCGCCGTCGGTGCCTGTTCGCTCATGGGCGAGCATGACCACGTGATCACCGCTTACCGCGACCACGGTCACGCCATTGCCGTCGGTATGGATACCAAGCCTCTGATGGCCGAGCTTTATGGTAAGTCCACCGGTTGCTCCAAGGGTAAAGGTGGTTCGATGCATTACTTCGACCCGTCCAACAACTACTGGGGCGGACACGGCATCGTGGGAGGTCAAATCCCCCTCGGCGTTGGCCTCGCTTACGGCGTCAAATATCAGGGCAACAAGGGCGCCTCCATGGCGTTCATGGGCGACGGCGCCGTCAACCAAGGTGCAGTGCACGAGTCGATGAACCTCGCGGCCCTTTGGGATCTTCCCTGCGTCTTCGTAATCGAAAATAATCGTTACTCAATGGGCACATCTCAGGTCCGTTCCACCGCCGGACCGGGTATCGCCGAACGCGCTGAAGGCTACGGCATGCACTGGGAAAAATGCTTTGGCCACGACGTCTACGAAGTCCGTGAGACCCTGCATAAGGCCCTCACCCTCGCTCGCGAAGATCACAAACCTTCCGTCGTCGAAATCGACACCTACCGCTATCGCGGTCATTCGGTGGCCGATCCGGACAAAACTTACCGCACCCGCGAAGAGATCGACGCATACCGCAAGAATAAGGATCCCCTAATTATCTTCCAAAAAACTCTCGGCGACGAGGGTGTGATGTCCGACGAACTCCAAAAGGAGATCGATCAAGCTGCTCGCAAGGAAGCCGATATCGCGGCCGATTTCGCCGAAGCCAGCCCTTACCCGACTCCCGACGACATTCAGGACGACGTTTATTGGGAAGCCGACAACCCCGACCAACGGAAGTCCCAGGGTCGCCTCTTTTTCAGCTAAAGCTGCCCCGTCTAAACCACCACCTTTAGCCCATATCTATTCCAGATGTCTGTAATCACTTACCGCGAAGCCGTCCGAGCTGCCCTCTCCGAGGAAATCGAACGCGACAAAAATGTCGTTCTCATGGGCGAAGAAGTTGCCCAATTTGACGGCGCCTACAAAGTCTCCGAAGGCCTACTCGAGAAATTCGGGCCCGAACGTATCGTCGACACGCCGATCACCGAAGCCGGTTTCATCGGCTGCGGCATCGGCGCCTCCATGCTCGGCGTCCGTCCGGTCATGGAACTCATGTTCTGGTCGTTCTACTCGGTCGCCTTCGACCAGATCCTGAACAACGCCGCCAACGTCCGCTACATGTCCGGCGGGCTCATCAATTGCCCGATCGTGATCCGCGGTCCCGCCAATGGTGGCACCAACGTCGGCGCCACCCACTCCCATACACCCGAGAACGTGCTCGCCAACCACCCCGGCATTAAAGTCGTGGTGCCCGCCACCGCCGCTGACGCCAAAGGTCTGCTCAAGAGCGCCATCCGCGACAACGATCCCGTGATGTATCTCGAGAATACCATCCTCTACGGCGAAAAGGGCGAGGTTCCCGACGATGAGGATTTCCTCATTCCTCTCGGCCTCGCTGACGTGAAACGTGAAGGCACCGATCTCACCATCGTGACCTACGGTCGCTGCGTGTTGCACTCTCTCGCCGCTGCCGACCAGATCGCCAAAGAAGATGGCAAGTCCATTGAAGTGGTCGACCTGCGCTCCATCCGCCCGCTCGACATCGACACCGTGCTCGCTTCCGTCGCCAAGACTCACCGCGTGCTGATCGTCGAGGAGCAGAAGCCATTCGCTTCGGTCGGAACGCAACTCTCGTTTATGATCCAAGAGGAATCTTTCGACGAACTGGACGCACCGATCACCCGGGTGACCACCATCGACGCTCCGGCAATTTACAGCCCACCCGTCGAGACCGAACAGCTGCCCAACATTGGCCGCGTCGTCATCGCCGCTCGCGCCGCCCTCAAGGCGTAGTCTCCCTCCACCCACTACTCTCTACCCGCTACTTTCCTTCCCATGGCCGATATCATCGAAATGCCGAAACTCAGCGACACCATGACGGTGGGCACGCTGATCAAATGGTTGAAAAAAGAAGGCGATGTCGTCACCTCGGGTGACCTGCTCGCCGAAGTCGAAACCGATAAGGCGACGATGGAACTCGAGTGCTTCTTCGAAGGCACACTCGTGAAGATCTTCGTCGAAGAAGGCGTAGAAGTTGAACTCGGTGCGCCACTTTGCGCCGTCGGCGAACCCGGTGAGAAAGTTGAAGCTCCGGCCGCACCAGCGAAACCCGCAGAGGCACCCGCCGAGACCGCCAGCGAGCCAGCCGCGGCACCCACCCCAGCCGCTCCGCCGCCTCCTCCTGCAGCCGTTCCGCCCCCACCTGCAGCTTCGGCCCCTTCTGAGCCGGGAAAACGCCTCAAAATCTCCCCTCTCGCCAAGAAATTGGCCGCCGAAAAAGGTATCGATCCATCCCGCATTCAGGGCACCGGCACCGGTGGCCGCATCGTGCGGGCCGATGTGCTCGACGCCGAAAAGAATGGTGTCGGCGGAGGCATGACCGGCTCTGGCTACATGACCAAGGGACCGATCCAAGAAGACAAAGTCGTCAAGGTCTCCAACATGCGCGCGACCATCGCTCGCCGACTGGTCGAATCCAAGACTCAGCTCCCCCACTTCTACGTCGATATGGAAGTCGACGCCGGACCACTCATGGCGCTGCGCGCCCAAATCAACGAGGGTCTCAAAGACGAAGGTATCAAACTTTCGGTCAACGACTTCATCCTCAAGGCCAGTGCCGAGGCACTCCGCAAGGTTCCCGCTGTCAACTGCTCGTGGGAAGGCAACCAGGTCCGACACCACAGCCGGGCCCACGTTTCATTCGCCGTCGCGATCGACGACGGGCTCATCACTCCGGTGATTTTCGATGCCCACTTGAAGTCGGTCTTCGACATCGGTCCGGAAGTCAAAACCTTGGCCAAAGCCGCCAAGGCCATGAAACTGCAACCCAACCAATTCACGGGTGGCACCTTCTGTGTCAGCAACATGGGCATGATGGGCGTCAATAGTTTCAAGGCTATCATCAACCCGCCGAACGCCGCTATCCTCGCGGTGGGCACCACCGTTGAAAAACCGGTGGTTGTGAACGGTAATATCACGATCGGCCAACGCATGATCCTGACCCTCTCCTGTGATCACCGCGTGGTCGATGGAGCCATCGGCGCTCAGTTCCTCGGCGAACTACGCGGCCTGATCGAAAAACCAGCCCTGCTGCTGGTCTGATCCAAAACAACCTTTCAAAACAAAGCGGCCGTTCCCTCAGGAGCGGCCGCTTTGTTTGTGAAGATTTATAGCGTTGAAACTGTCGGGCATTCCTCCTTCGCCGAGGCTACGGCGGACAAGAAAGCCCAACCCACCCACTCAAATGCATCCTGCACGTGGGTCGGGCTTTACGCCCGACAGCTTCGGTAAAACCACCCTGCCTCCCCCCTGTCTCTTATACACATCTGACGCTGCCGACGAC
>OJCR01000165.1_pt1 | contig 34821 bp, 28 predicted proteins | sample 1591611 | NCBI WGS metagenome assembly OJCR01 (sample SAMN05416815, study PRJEB24817) | seawater metagenome | isolation source: Sea water | place: Canada:Atlantic | collected 2013-07
GAAAAATACCATGCGGAATACCAAGGATTTCCCTGAAAATTCGCAGCTCGCGATCAGCCATGCCAATCTGGCTTAAGCTTGGAATGGAACCATCCTGGCGCAACAAACGCATGACCACCGCTTCACCGTGCAGCATAGGAATGATGGAAACACGCACGTCGACTTCTCCTTGCCTGACCTTGAGCTTGATGCGGCCGTCTTGTGGCAGGCGTTTCTCGGCAATATTCAGATGACTCAAGATTTTGACTCGAGAAACGATGGCGGGTTGAAAGCGCTTGATCTCCGCAGGAACTGGGACTTCCTGAAGGATGCCATCGATGCGGTATCGAATCTGTAATTCATCCTCGAAGGGTTCCAGGTGAATATCGGTCGCTCGCAGATCGATGGCGTCGCTGAGCACCTGATTGACGAAACGGATGATCGAAGCATCTTCGGCCGCATTCTCCAGATCGTTATCTTCGAAATTCTCCTCATCGACAACTTGAAAGGAACTGTCATCCTTCAATGAGTCAATGGTATCCGCCCCCACCCCCAAGCGTTTTTTGATTTCTCTTTGAATCGCTTCGGCAGGAGCCAGCACCGGGTTCAATTTGAGTCCGGTGAGTGATTTCAAGGTATCCAGGCCCTGGGTGGCAAAGAGTCGACTGGTGGCAATGTCCACCGAACCGTTTTCTCGACTCAATGGGAGCAGGCCTTCTTTGAGCAATAATCTGGCAGGAAACAGACCAAGAACTTCCTTCGAGATTTCAAGGTTCTCAAGGTCGGAGAAAGAAACCGAATACTCCTCGGACAGCCATTGGAGAATTTCAGTCTCCGATTCATAGGAGCCCTCCGCCCCGCTGCCTTTTTGCTTCATAAGCCATTTGGCGTCAGAAGCGGAGAGCTGCCGGGACTCAACCATTTGATTTAACAACTCATTCATGGCGAGCCTAATAGAGTATCTTTTTGAAATATTTCTGGCGGTTGGTCATCCATCAAGGAATCAAACCGATGGTGACTGCAACCGCTTCTTGCTTGATCGTCAAAACGGACTTCAATGTTTCCTGTGATTTCTTGAGAATCGCCTCCTTCTTGGCACGCGCTTTGCGGAAGGCACTGAGCTTGGCTTCGATATTGTTTCCGGACTCGATTGCCTTTTGAAGTGCACTCATTTCAGGGTTACCAGCATCACGGTCACCACCACGTCCGCTTCGTCCACCAAAACCGCCAAACCCCGCAAAACTGCGCCCACCAGTTCGGGCTTCACGCTGTTTCTCTTGAATGTCCTCAATTAAAGGTTGAATCGCTTTGAACTCAGCGTCGGAAAAACCAAAACGATCCTTGATTGAGTCCATGATGCGGGCCCGCATTTCAGAAAAGTCAAAATTCCCGCGACCGCCGCGGTCACCACGCTCACCTCGCTCACCACGGCCTTGGGCCGATACATCTATGCTAGATGAGAGAGAGATCGCTGCCAGAGCGACCACAAATGTCATTGTCTTTAAAATATTGTTCATACAAGAGAAAGTAGACGCAAAGGGGACCTCTGTGGTTACAGAGATTTGAAATGAAAATCATTTGAATACCTCAACTTTCTTGACTCCTCAGCAATCCATTTGTTGCCAGAAAAGACAAGCGTCAACGAAACCACATGAAAACTCACACTAAAATTTGTTTTTAACATATCATGCACAACGACTTAAGATAAAATTTTTGAATTAGAAGACCTTCCGTAGGAACCTTGAAACCTTACGATGAGCAAATCTTGGAGGAGTCCAACATAGTCCCGAAGCCATCATTCAAGCCACACTCTAAACGAGAAATAAAGTAGTCTGGCAAGAGGATGACAGCATCCAAATTCACTCACATCAGCTTCATTTTGGGCAGGTCCTGAGTATCGATCAGTCCCACAGGCGCACCGTCTGTGTTGACGACGATCAGATCGTCAATGGGTTCTTGATCAAACAGATTCAACGCCTCGACTGCCAGTGATTCTTCCTGAATCGTGATCGGGTCGGCAGACATGACTTCACCAATGGACGCTTCCAATGGGTGTAAATCCCGCGCCAGGTAACGCCGAAGGTCTCCATCAGTAAAAATACCAACCAGTTGACCCAGTGCATCCACCACACTGACACAACCCGCCTTGGCCTGTCCCATCACAAGAAGCGTCTCTTTGATCGATGTGGTCGAAGAGGTCACAGGATTACGCGAGCCTGTTCGCATCACATCCTTGATTTTCAATAATAAGGCGCGACCAATCGCTCCCGAAGGATGACGAGTCGCAAAGTCTTCCTTGCGAAAACCGCGAGCCTCCAGTGTGGCCATGGCCAGGGCATCCCCCATGACGAGCATTGCAGTTGTGCTGGAAGTCGGCGCCAGATTGAAAGGACAAGCTTCCTTGGGTACTTCAACGTTCAGAACCAGATCACACGAGCGCGCCAATGTGGAGGTGGGAATTCCCGTCATACCGACCAGTTTGACTTTGAATCGTTTCAGAGCAGGTAAGAGGTTCAGCAATTCTTCCGTTTCCCCGGAATAGCTGAGTATGAGAAGGAGATCACCATCATTGACAACCCCAAGATCCCCGTGCAGTGCATCCACGCTGTCCAACAAAACACTCGTCGTCCCCGTGCTGGTCAAGGTAGCGGCAATTTTTCGCCCGATATTTCCTGATTTCCCAATACCAATGATCACCACCTTACCTCTGGAATCCATTGTTTGCACGAGGGATTCGACCGTTTGGTGAAAAGCATTATCCAATAGTCCGGCGACATGCTCAAGAGCTTCCAGTTCCGTTCTGAACACGTTTCCGGCACGCTGCACGTGGATAGAATCACTCATAAATTTGGCCAAGGCTCTGGTTGATCAGTCTTTATGCCTGACAGGTGTCTCATCCATTAATTGTTGGATAGATGCGGCCCATTCTGGCCCCCTCTGGCGTAAAGCTGCAGAGTATCCGTAAATGGACTCGAGTGTCCGAACACCCAACTGGCCATCAGAGAGCTCAACATGCCTCGAATCAATGAGTGTTGGATGGGTTACTCCTGCGGCATGACACACTCGAATGATTTCCTTGCGCAGCACCTTTAGATAATTGGCCAAACGGGCGGATTTCTGCATTGGATCCAGTCCATGCATAAGCCATGCATTCTGCGTTGCTACTCCAGTAGGGCAATGCCCGGTGTGACAACGCTGAGCCTGAATACAACCGATGGCTAACATGGCTTCTCTTCCGACGGAAATCCCATCGCAGCCCAAAGCAAAGGCAAGTATGGCCGATTCAGGAAAGCCCAACTTACCCGAACCAAGGAAAACCACTTTGTCAGTAAGGTTTTGCTCTGCGAACTTGAGATAGACTCGACTGAAAGCCTGCTTGAAAGGCAATGCCACATGATCAGAAAACACCAGAGGAGCTGCCCCCGTGCCACCTTCGCCTCCATCGATGGTCACAAAATCAAGGCCCCGGGAGTCCGTCGACATCCTCAAGGCAAGCTGTTCCCAAAATTCCATCTGACCAACCGCCGACTTGATACCAACAGGCAGGCCAGAGGTTTCAGCCAGTAATTCGGCATAGTCAAGCAACGTATCAGTATCCGAAAAGGCACTGTGAGAAGGAGGGCTGAAGCAGGATTTACCAGGTTCGATACCACGAATGGCCGCGATTTCACTAGTTACTTTTTCAGCCGGCACAATGCCTCCGAGACCAGCTTTCGCCCCCTGACTGAGCTTGATTTCAATGGCTCGTATTTGCGGATATTTCTGAATAGTGTCGCGAAAAACGGAAAGATCAAATCCCCCGTCACGATTTCGACACCCAAAATAGCCGGTTCCAATCTGCCAAATTAAATCCGCACCATGCTGATGGTGCCTCGAAACGCCGCCTTCCCCTGTATTATGGAGTGCGCCTGACAATGCACAACCGCGGTTGATTGCTTCTGTAGCGGCTGCGCTCAGACTGCCATAACTCATGGCTGATGCATTGACAACAGAGGGCATTCGAAATGCCCTCCTCCGATTGCGATGCTGCCCCAGCACCTTGGCACACGGAATCGGGTAATCGGGCGAATTGATGGGGCGGTTTAGAGGAAACGAACTATGCTTGATCAGAATATAGTTGGGTGTTTGTTCAAGATCATTATCAGTGCCAAACCCAAAATACTCGTTCTGTTTTTTGGATGTCGCATAAATCCAACGGCGCTGGTCACGGGTGAAGGGCCGCTCCTCATCGTTGTCGGTGACAATATATTGTCTTAATTCAGGCCCAATCGCCTCGAGGATGTATCGAAAATGACCGATGATCGGGAAGTTTCTGAGAATGGCGTGCTTTTTTTGACATAAATCATAGACAAGCACTAATCCGAAGAATGCCAAAATGATCCAGATCCATGTCATAGCAAACTATTATTCAGGCAATCGTTGCAAAAGAAGACTCCGTTGAACGATGAGTCAAGGCAAGTCACCTATGGTCTTGATGACTTTACCTACCAATCCGTAGTCCATGGCTTCCTTGGGATCCATCCAGAAATTCCGGTCACTATCCTGTTTTATTTTTTCAATAGGCTGTCCCGTCTGATCTGCGAAAGTCTGGTTCAGCCTTTCTCGCATTTTGATGATTTCGCGTGCTTCGATTTCAGCATCGGAAGCTGAACCACCTACGCCGCCCATTGGCTGATGTAACATGAAGCGAGTGCTGGGCAGACTCAAACGATATTTTTTAGGGGGGGCAGCGTAAATCAAAGCTCCTGCGCTGGCCACCCACCCAGTGCCAATGACATAAACCCTGGACTTCACAAAACGAATCATGTCGAAGATCGTGTCCCCCGATTCGACGTGTCCGCCCTGAGAATTGATGATCACTTTGATGGGATCGTTTGATTCGTGGTCCAGAAACAGGAGGGCCTGCGTCACCTTTTCGGCTGAATCCTGATTAATTTCACCAAAGAGGGTGATCGTCCGCTGTTTCGACAGGGATTCAAATACTTTATTGGGAACAACTGGTTTTGATTCTTCTGATTCCTTATTCAATTGCATCATGTTCATGACAATTTGATGAGTTGAACACCTTGGTGCAAGCGATATTTGGAGAACGTTTTGAAGAACAGCTCAAATTCCCCACAAATAAATCAGTCTATCTTACGAGCATGATAACCTGTCTCGACATACATGACCTTTGATTTCTGGAAGTCGTTTGACTTCCAGTTCCTTGACGGTAACAGCAAAAGCCACAGGATCCCCCTCCAGCTTTCCTGCCCCCTGACCTTGGTAAGCGCGGTGATCATCACTCGGCCCGGGTCTTGTCCACATGCTAAAAACCTTCGTAGATATCAAATTGCTCAGTGATCGGAATCATCAACATTGCCGTCGTGTTATTAGCCGTTATGGGCACCATCACCCACCTCATAACCTGGTTGCGATTTACCGTAAAAGCAGGATATCCCTCGATAACCAACGGCAGATTGAGTTTAAAACTCCGCCTGAATTGAGAGATTGGAATGTTTCCGACAGATGAATACCGTAATCGATCGCGCATTTTTCCCGTCAGATGATCAATGAGCGAGGCTTGATCCTTGGCAGATAAGCCTCCAATGACTGACTGGAAAAAAGCAAGGCACTGATCTGCCCCCCCTGATATCCAAGCGGCTTTGGAAACCTCGCTTTGTGAAATTTCGTCATCTCAAGCGCGGTCAACAAATTGAAAAATCGCCCACCGTTATCCAATGCAAGCATGACTCTGGCCACTGTCTTGCAAGGAGTCACTTGTTTCATGATTTCCCCTCAAGACTCGATTCTGAAACCATGGTTTGAAACCGGCTCAGCACCCGACGGCGTGTTCGGCGCCAGGCATACCAGAAATTCCAAGCCAGTCCAATCAGGCACCAGAAGACAATATGGCCTAACTGGTGAAGGAACTTGATGTCATTACGCTGGTCTTGAGTGGGTGAAACCACATCATGAAGCCAATAGTTAATGTGGCTCACAGCAGGCTTCCAGACCATGTCCCATGTTTGAAATCCGAAGAAGTAAACTACCCAGGGCAAAGCCAGCATCCATACCACCGAGCGCCCTATGGCTTTGTGCGAACTACCCGTTTTCAGTGCATGCCAGATGGCAACCCATCCAATCGACACCATGTCTACCACCAGCATACCGATGGCCGCCAGGTATTGAAAACGGAGCAGCGACATGTCCTGATCACGCCCAGGAGCCACAATCGTGCAGACCAGAAGCACCTCGGCCACCACTAACAGTAAAACGGGTTTCCAGAATTGAAGCAATGAGGCCTTGAAAATGCCATGAACGATTCCATGAGCACCCAGAGGAGTCGTGACGACCAATTCCAGAGCACCTGTTCTGCGATCCTCAGCAATGGCCGAAGCAGCCTCCGAGGCCACCCATATTTTGAGGAAAAAATGAACAAACATTCCCAGAGAGATCAGCAAGGTGGGTTCGGCCATGATTTCTCCATTGAACATATAGCCCATCACCCAGATGAACAGAACCGAGACGACGAAGGTCCAGACATACTTCAGCTTCAACTTTTCCCGCATGACCATCCACGTCATCGGATGATGATCCAGCAACCATTGTCGATGAACCCTCCTTTGTTCTCCTCGCCCAAACAGAAAGTAGTGCCAACGCTCCCGAACAGCGTCAAACCAGCTCGAGCGCGGTCTATCTGAAGTCAAACTGGCAATAGAACGTCCTGAGCGATATAGAAGGAACCAGGCAAGAAGGTGGGGCACCAACAGGGCAATATAAAAACCCATGCCACCCGCGTTCAATCCACGCAAACCGGAGGTCGGAAGACGATTAAAACCGCCATCCAAGATAAGGTTCATAGCCGTCAGGGGAGAGATAAAGGATAACAGGCGGGCAGAAGCCTCAAATCCCCATTCCAAGTTCTGCGACGCGTACTCGATCAAAATGTAAGGCCCGACATAGATGATGAATAACAAGCCAATGGAGGCCCAGAGCGCTTTTCGCTCATCCTTGCTGATGGATGAAACAAATATACCAACCGCGATCGACAAGAAGAGACAATTCAAGAGGACAAGCACCGTTTTTCCCACCAAGGCCAGACTTACCCCACCCATTTGAAGAGTCATCGCAAGGATGGGCACGAAGGCAAGCAATCCGTAAAACAAATTCAATCCGTGCGCAAAGAGTTTTCCAAACACCACGTCGATTGGTCGCAGATTGGTTAGAAACAATAATTCAAGCGTGCCATCGCGTTTTTCTCGGCTCAGACTGTCAGAGCAGACAAACACACCCGCAAATGCGCTGAAAAGAACCGCAATGACAGTGAGTGTGAGAAAGAGATTGATTCCTTGTCCTGCTCCCATGTTTCCCATGCGGGAAGAGGGGAAGAGTGTCCTTCCACAAAACGCAAGGCAGACAAATACAATCACCACTCTTAATCGATGAGTGAGCGCTTTTCTGGCGCTGATCTGCAGTTCACGCCCTAAGACAGGGAATAAATTCATGACAGTGCTCCTCGATTCAAGGTTCGTTTGTTGTGAACTCTCAGTATGCTGACTTCAGAAAGCTACTTTTGTAAAAGAGAGCAAATAGAATGATATTTAAATTCTATAATCGCCCTTTGAGGCGAGATCGAGCCGATTCGAGTATTTTTCGCTCACTCTCCGTGAGGCTGTGGATTCCATGAGCAGAAATCTTTTCAAGAATTGGATCGACTTTACGAGTGATGAATTCCTCCTCGGTGAGCGAAGTGGAATTTTTATTGGACCTCGACACGCGCTTGAGCACGCTGCCGACTTTACTCACTGGGTGAACTTGGCGCACTTTGCTCAGGGAAGGCCTTGATGACATTGCGAAAGACACCTTTTTACCCTCAATTGCGAAATAGACGTATAACAGACCCGCGATGGCTCCGCCAAAATGACCCGCATGAGAAACCCCGCTACCCCGCGATAAGATCAGTCCCAAACCCGCAATCGCCAGAAGAATGAAGAACAGATGTTTCACCTTGATGGTGATAGGGATAGGGAACATTGTTAGGGGTGTATCAGGCCAGAGGCGGGCAAACACCGCAATGAGTCCATACACACCGGCTGAGGCCCCGACCATTAACATTGGGACCGAATTACCGTTCAGACCCCAGGCGATGATGACATGCAAAAGTCCGCCTGCGACTCCTGACAAAAAATAGACTCTGAAAAAACCAGCTTTGCCCTGCGATTCTTCAATACTTCGCCCAAAGAGATACAATGCCCAACAATTAAACAGTAAGTGCAGAAGGCTTCCATGAATGAACTGAAAAGTGATCAATTGCCAAAGAAACCCGCGGGATACACCGATTTGGCTGAGGTAAAAATACTGACCCCATACCGAGTTCACTAGAGATGAACTACTGGGCTGGGTAAAAATTTGAAGCAGGAAGACGCCTGCACAGATGACAATGAGTACCACGACCGCCGAAAACTTTGTTTGGGCATGGTATGGGGACTGCATGTATGGCCGGTCATCTAACATTCTTTTAAAAACTACCCAAACAATCGCTGAAATTCAAGCACCAGACAAAAATCTACCCATAATTCCTCCTGTATGTTTGGAATCTTGGTTTCGATACCCCACATAAGAAGGTTAATTCCCTCTTACGCATTGCCAAAACAACTAATTTCGGATGTGATGGGTTTCCAGATGAACCAGTCAGATTCCAACAGAAGAAGACCCCCATCCATCGATTCGCTGTTAAGAAAAACCGATTCGTATCCTATTCCGCGTTTACTCCGAAAAAGACTGATTCAGGACCTTCTCCGTGTTTGGCAACAAGAACATTCTTTGCCCGATACCGCCTTTATCGAAGCTGCCATAGGTTCGCATCTTGAAAGTATCGAAAAAGGCCATCTGCAACCGGTCATCAACGCAACTGGAGTGGTGCTGCATACAAATATGGGAAGAGCCCCATTCCGCATGGACCTCTGCGTGCATGTGAATCAAAGTCTGATCGGCTACAACAGTCTGGAACTGGACCTCAACACTGGCAAACGCGGCAAGCGTGGCGCTCTAGTCGAAAAAGCGCTGGCGGTCCTGACCGGTTCTGAATCGGCAACTGTAGTCAACAATTGTGCATCGGCATTGATCCTCATTCTAAGTGCCTGTAAAATAACGGATCGTCGCGAAGTACTGGTTTCCAGAAGTGAGCTTGTCCAGATCGGTGGTGGATTCCGCATTCCGGAGATCCTTGAATCAGCTGGGCTTCAATTGAAAGAGATCGGAACAACCAACCGCACTCACATCAATGATTACAAGAAATCAATCACTGACGAGACAGCACTCATACTGAAGGTCCATCAAAGCAACTTTTACATGGACGGATTTGTCGAATCAGCTTCGATCAAGGACTTGGCAGAATTAGCCAAAAGCCAGCAAATACCATTTGCAGTCGATTTGGGCAGCGGCGCTTTGATCCACACAGCATCTCATTTTGGGATAGAAGAAGAACCCACTCCGGAATCCATCGTTCAAAAAGGAGCGGACATGGTTTGCTTCAGCGGAGATAAGTTGATGGCAGGCCCTCAAGCAGGCATCATTGTAGGGAAAGAAACATGGGTTGAACGGTTGAAATCCAATCCTTTTTTCCGTGCCTTGAGACCAGATAAGATGGTATTGAGTGCTTTGGAATTCACTGTGCAGAAACATCTCGAATCCAAAAACGACCCCGAGTCGCCCAAGCTTCCAGACCTGCCTGCCTATGAATTGCTGAGCCAATCCAGAAACAACCTTAAAGAGCGCGCAGACGCCATATTGAAAGCATCCAACTGCAGGACCGTCCACTTGAACATCATTGAAACAGATTCTGAGGTAGGTGGAGGCACCATGCCTCGAACACGCATGGCTTCGATTGCCATTGAGGTGAATATCCAGAGTATCAAACCGGACACCATTGCCAGATCATTCCGCGAATGCCACCCACCGGTAATCGGCTATGTGCAACAAGGATCATTTCGATTGAATCTTCGCACGATCTTTTCTGATCAGGACGAAACCATCTCTGCATGCATCCAACAAATTGAAGAGAAACTCGTCCTTCGTTCATCAAAAGAAGCATGAACGAAGCCAAACGATCCATTCCATTCATTGTCGCTACGGCCGGACATGTCGATCATGGCAAGAGCGCCCTGGTCAAGACATTGACACAGGAGGATCCCGACCGCTTGCCCGAGGAAAAACGAAGGGGTATCACGATTGATCTCGGATTTGCTCAATGGTTGTTGCGGGATCCAGAAAACCCGTCCACCCAGTATGACCTGGGAATCGTGGATGTGCCCGGTCACGAAGATTTCGTGAAAAATATGATTTCCGGGGTCGGGGCGGTAGATCTTGGTCTTTTGATCGTCGCAGCAGATGATGGATGGATGCCACAGACGGAAGAACATTTTCAAATCCTGGAATACCTGGCAGTGCCCAACCTGATCGTGGTCATGACAAAATCGGACCTTGCGGAAGGTGAGGCGGATTTTGTCATGGAAATGATCCGTGAGGAACTGAAGGTAACACGTTTTGAGGAAGCACCCATCATTGCCACTTCTACCAAAACGCATGAAGGATTCGATGCACTGGGAAAGGCTGTGGCAGACATCTTGAGAGTGCAGCCTGCCCATCTTGATCTTAGCAAACCGCGCCTGCCTGTAGACCGCTGTTTTTCAGTCAAGGGCATGGGCACCGTGGTTACCGGCACGCTGATCGGGGCTCCCTTCACCACCGACCAATCCGTTTGCGTTCAACCAGGAAATCTGCAAACGAAAATCAGATCGATTCAGCACCATCATGCGCAGCAGGAGGCAGCCGCACCCGGCATGCGCACAGCTCTCAATTTACCCGGAACCACGCTGCGAAAAGAACACGCGTTTACAAATACATCCGTGGGGCGTGGACAGGTTGTCACCATTGACGGTTTGGGAGAGAACACAACTTGTCTGGATGCCATCATGGAGCGCACCTCACGTTTCGACAAACCCGGTAATCCAATAAACGGTTGCATCAAGAGCGGCACTCGCATCCGCGTGCATATCGGATCAGACAACATTCCAGGCAGGATTCATTTTTCAAATCATGAACCCATGCCTCCTGGAACCCGAGCAGCTGCCCGCATCCGGCTTGAGCGCCCCATGTTTGCGGTAGAGGGAGATCGATTCGTACTTCGCGATTGGTCACAGCAAGGGACCCTGGGAGGAGGCCGTATTTGGGATGCGGACAGCTCCCACCGAAAACTGAGTCACCTGGAGCAGCAAACATACCTGAACTATTTGTCCTCAAGCTCAGGAGATGCTCACGACTACCTGAGAGCACGACTCGCAAGAGATCATGGCATTCAACTGGACTCATTCGCTGCAAAGGGACAATGGACGGCCAAGCAATTGGCCAGAGAAGCGGCCAAGCTAGTGAAAGCAAAACAGGCCATCAAGCGAAGTGACTGGCTGCTGGATACCAAATGGTGGAACACAAACCTCACCGTCATGGCCGACCATGTGATCCTTTTTCATCAAACACATCCCGACAAGCCGGGAATTCCATTGGAAACACTGCGCAGGGAGTTTGGTAAATTGCTTCCTTCACTGGATCTGTTACCCATGGTGCTGCGTGACCTTGGAAAAGAACACGCGATTGAACAAGCTGGAGAATGCCTCTGCCATCAGAGCCACAGTGTGACTCTGCCCGATCGACTGGCACCTCTCGCTGATCAGATCCTGAAGGAACTCTCCCTGACTCCCAACGAACCTCCAGCCCGAAAACACTACGATACATCTCAAGATGCGGGAGACGCCATTCGATGCCTCATCAGGATGAACAAAGTCGTTGAAATCGGGACGGACCTTCTCGTCCTTCAATCGGTGCACGAGGACTATCTTCGCAAAATTAAAAACCACCTGACCACTCAGGGCCCTTCCTCCGTGAGTTCACTGCGCCAGGTTCTGGAAATCCCTCGACGCATCGCAATCCCTCTGCTGGAAAAGCTCGATAAAGAGGGCCAAACCATACGCGAAGGAGATCTGAGAAAGTGGAAAGCAATTTAAATCCCACGTCTCGAGCGCAATGAAGTTACTTGAAAGAATGCATGAGGAAATCTTTTGTTCATTGCCCGTAGAAAGGATAAGTCTCCTCGAGTCTGGCAGGAACAAGACGGATGGCTTGCCCCCCTTGAGCCGTCATTGACGTCTCAAAGACGGTTCTCGAATCCACACGGTAACGATCGATTCTCACGTGTGTTCTCGTTTTGACCGATGGATCATCGGAATAAATATGAGCAACATAGATTTTGCCCTCGGGTAGAAAATGCAACGGCACGGGCAAGGTCCGAGGCTCTCCGCTGTTCATGCAACCGACAAACCAATCTTCACCACTCCTTCGAGCCAAAACCGCATAGTCACCAATCGCACCATGCATGACCTTGGTATCATCCCAAACAGTCGGCACATGATCATAAAATTCCAGTTCCAGCTCATTACCAACCACCCCCTTCTGCCCCCCGGCGCCGCCTTTGCGTCGAGGCGATCCCGGAGGCCTGTCATACCAGTAAAGAAACTGCCAGGGACTATAGAAACAAACGGCCTTGGCCAGCTGATAGGCATGCGAAGCGTTTCGAATCACTCGATCGTCATAATAGCAAAGGGTGTTGTCCCCTGCTCCGGCCAGCATCCGTGTAAACAGTATGGTCAAGGTTTGCTCATTGGAGGGCGCGGTTTCATCGCCACCAATGCCTTCCTGAGTCATGAAATTCGGATAGGTGCGGCTGTATCCGGTGGGTCGATATTCGTCATGCACGTCCACCATTAACTGGTGATCTGCAGCTTTCCGGATCGCTTCGTGCAGCCAGGCGGTCGCCTTCTGGGTTCCGACGCTCACAAAACCATACTTCAATCCCTTGATACCCCAATCTCGATACAAAGGTAAAAGCTCGTCGAGCTGTCGTTCCAGGGCCCTGCGGTTGACATATAATAAAATACCGATGTCACGTTCCCTGGCATAACGAATCACTTCCGGTAGATCCAGTGGCCCTGGTGAACGCGCAGGATCCAAAGTCACTGTCCGCGCATCGGAAGCTTCACTGTTTTCCGGTCCATACCACCCAGCATCAAACTCCACATATTGAAGTTGATGCTCCACGGCGAAATCCACGCAGGCCTTACCTCCCTGCGTGGTCAACGTTACCTCTCGAATGACTTTGCCGGGGCGAATCCAGGAACAATCCTCAATCGCGTTCGGCGTATTGAGGTTCAAGATCAAATCATTGTTCTCCAGCAATTCGCCCGGACTTTGCCCCAGCAGGATCACACGCCAGGGACTGACAGCCGGCAGAGAAACGATCACATCACCACTCAAGTCAGTGACGATGGCATGAGGGCGCGTTTCATGTTGACGTAATTTCATTCGTGCATAATCAACCAAACCCGCTTCAGCAATGGCGATGTAACGACCCTCTTGCGTCTTCAAGGTCAATGGCCGTTCCACACCACGCCTCATGGTGTCTATCGTTTTCAAGACATACTTGCCTTGAGCTGAGTAGACGCACCAGGCAGCGTGATTATTTTCAAACGCAAATTCCGTAAGCTCTTCGTCAATGTGAATAGCTCCGCTGGTGCCCTGTCGGGGGAGTCGATAACAAAAGGCGACACCCTGATCGTAGCACCGGAAGATGCATTCCAGAATAACGCCACCAGCATCTCTACGTGAAAGCGACACTTTTAACTGATTGTAGTGATCCTGCACCTGACTACGCTCACCATAAACCGGCTTCCACAGAGCGTTGTGTTCAGTGAACTGAGTGGATTGAACGCTTAGATCGTGAGTCAACGCATCGGCACCTGCAAACACCAGGCCAAGACGAGAAGGTTTCACAATGCGTTCACCTCGGTAGGACACTTCATAAACAGGACAATGATCCAGATCCCCCAGCGACCTGAGTTCGAAGTTCAATGAAATATTGCCATCCGGCGATGACAGGGAGGCACCAGAGAGTTCAACTGCAAACCAACCGGGCAGGCAACAAAGTAAATAAAGCAATATTCTCATTTTATTTGTTTTTTGAAGAGTAGCTAAAATCACTTTTCCTTCAACAGACATTTAAGTTTCCAGAAGCAAGAACACCCGTGCTAAAGACTGCCTTGAGATCAAAGGCTCGTGCGATACCAGAAGGCTGCGCAAAGAAATGCACCCTTCAATGGAATATCATCTTTTGCTTAACCTCAATAAAAAACATTCCTTGAAGGATTTGATAAAAAAAAACACCTGCAATCATCCGAGGATGACAACAGGTGCTTTTTTTAAGGAAACTCGAGATGCTTTATCTACTTGCTGCCTCTCATCTCCGCCTTCCACGTATCCGGCTTTTCGGAGATATCACTGTCGTCTTCATAGTGCCTTTGCAATTCAGATAATTGATTTTTCAAATCAAAGCTCAACTGAGCATACTCGTTTCTACCATAGATATTGGTCAACTCATCTGGATCGGTTTCCAAATCATAGAGTTCCCATTCCTCACCGAATTGATAAAAGTGCATTAATTTGTAGCGCTCGGTCCTTATGCCATAATGACGCGGCACCATGTGAACACTCGGATATTCGTAGTAATGGTAGTATATGCTCTTGCGCCAGTTCGCAGGAGTTTTTCCCTGCAGCAGAGGAACGAGTGAGGCACCCTGCATATCTTCGGGAATGGTAGCTCCGGCCATATCCAGGAAGGTCTGACCGTAATCCAGGTTTTGAATCATCATGGTATTCCGCGAACCGGCCTGAGTCACTCCTGGCCAATACGCAATGAATGGCATCTTCAGTGATTCCTCATACATCCAGCGCTTGTCGTACCATCCGTGATCTCCGATATAGAACCCCTGATCGGAGCTGTAGATCACGATTGTGTTTTCGTCCAGATCAAGCTCCTTCAGCGTATCTCTCAGACGCCCGATACTTTCATCGACTCCCTTGATACAGCGAAGATAGTTTTTTGCATAGCGCTGGAATTTCCAGCGTACGAGGTCCTTGCCTTCCAGGTCTGCCTCATGAAAAGCAGCATCCTTCGGACCGTAAGCGGCTCTCCATTGACGAAGCTGTTTGGGAGACATGCGCTTCATATTGTGCCAGGCGGACCGATCCTGCCGTTTCTGCGAAGGGGGTTGATTGAACTCAGGAGTCAGGTCTACAAACAGGTCATAATTGAGATCCATGTGCCGATCGATTTCCAGTTCCTGAAAACGTGCTGGAGGAGCGTTATCCTCGTATCGGTCAAAGAGCGTTGCAGGCTCTGGAATGTTCACGTCGTCATACAAGTTCAAATGACGCAGAGCAGGCATCCAGTTTCTGTGTGGGGCCTTGTGCTGAACCATCATTACGAACGGACGATCGGCATCACGTTTTTCCTTAAGCCAATCAACGGCAAGATCGGTGACAACGTCCGTGCAATACCCATCAACTCGGCGACGTCCGTTTGGAAAAATCATATCAGGATTGTAGTAAAGCCCTTGCCCTGGAAGCACAGCCCAGTCATCAAATCCTTGAGGACGCCCCTTGAGGTGACTCTTGCCGTAAAGAGCAGTTTGATAGCCAGATCCACGGAGGATCTTGGGGAAAATCTGCTGATTCCAGTCGAAGCTGTTCCCATTGTTCATGAATCCGTTCTTGTGACTGTGTTTGCCCGATAGAATCACGGCTCGACTCGGACCACAGATGGAATTGGAACAAAAGCTGTTTTCAAAAAGCATCCCTTGAGATGCAAGCTGATCGATATTTGGCGTGGGGTTGACCGATTTCAACCAACCATTGTAGGCACCAATGGCATGAGTGGCATGATCATCGGTGAATACAAAAAGAATATTGGGACGCTTGTCCTGAGCCTGTGAAAGGCAGGTAAACAAGGTCAAAAACAGAAGTATGTACGGATTTTTATTTTTCATGGTCTTATAATGGGGAAATTATTACAGTTGGTCGAAAGAAAAGCGATTACAACTTTTTAATGAGTATATTGCATTTTGATGGCTTGGTATGATCCCGTTTTTATGCCGATTTCCCTCTATTGATAAAAATTTAAAGCAACCATTCTTGCCCGCATTTTAAAGTAAGATTAACTATGCTCAGGCAAGTCATGATGATGTTTATTGGGGAAGTCATGGTTTCACATCCCACCCATCGGCTCACGAATAATTTTTCAGCTATCTGGTTATTACGAAATTGGTTTCAGAGGAATTCACGGCATCTCTCGATAAATCTCAAAAGTTTTTTTCAATGAAATAGTCCATGTGTTATGATGAAACACGTCAGAGATGATTTCCATGGTTAATTACCTCATTACTGAAAAACAAATATCTACAAGAAGAAGAAGTAAAGCAATGGAATCAATCAAAGGCTACCTGACGGTAAACCTTCTATCCGCGATCAGACCTATCAGTTTAAAATTCTGGATCATATCCTTAACTGCAGCACCAAATAATCGAACGCTTAGAGCCACCTGAAAAGTAAAACGCAAAGGCCTCAAAAAACATGAACACAACGAAAAGCGCCAATTATGATTTTTTCTTTCTGGGATCCAGCCACGGAGCCAAGTCCGCACTTTTTTCATTACAACAATCATTCGATAGGATAGAAGTTTATTCAGCCGATAAAGAAGTTTGCTGCATGGCAAGGCCTAATGATGCGGTAGTGGAATCACTCGATGAAATAAAAAGTAGATCAGGGGTGATGGCTGGGTATTTGGAGTTTCTAAGCAATTCTTTTTTAGAAAACCGTCAAGTCGTCAATATTCATTATTCTCTACTCCCGAAATACAGAGGGCTCCATTCAGTTGTGTGGGCCATATTAAACCTCGAATCAGAGCTGGGGTTAACCTACCATATGGTGAATGATAATATTGACGACGGACCAATCATTTACCAACACGCAATCAAAAATGTAGGGCAAACATCAGCCGAATTCATGCAAACTTTGAATGATCATGTCAAAGAAACGCTTGGAGAGGTTATGCAAAAGTGGAAAAAGGGAACACTTTGCAGCAAAGAGCAGGACAAAAACAAAGCGACATGGGTACCACGAAGGAATCTGGATGATTGCTTAATCAACTTCGAATGGTCAGCTCAGCGACTGGAAGCTTTTTTTCAAGCCTTGGTTCGACCTTATCCGTTACCTTCACTGCAAATTCGCGGAAAGCGATATGGGATAAAGGAATCCAAAATAATTGATAGGCCGTATTTTTGCGATTCAGGACGTGTCGTTAATATCGATTCTGATGGTGTTTGGATCAAGTGTGCGGATAGTCTTTTGCTTGTTTCAAAGTTAGTTGATGATCAGGACAGAGATCACGACGCTCAAGGTCTATTCAAATTGGGTATGAGGTTGGATTAAGAAGATGATAGAAGTCATCCAATACAAACCGGATTTAAAGACTCAATGGAATACTTTTGTATCTGAGTCCAAAAATGGCGTTTTTCTCTTTTCGAGAGATTATATGGAATACCATGAAGACCGTTTCCCTGACTCATCTTACATCTTTCTTCGTGATCATAAATGGGTAGCTGTCCTTCCCGGGTGCAGATTGAATGATGAATTCATCTCTCACAGTGGCCTGACATTTGGTGGTATGATTACCCAAAATAAAATGACCACAGCCTTGATGCTGGATATCTTTGAGAGCCTGCTTCATCGATTACGCTCTGAAAACATCAAACGCTTTGTTTATAAAGCAATCCCTCATTTTTATCATCAAAGTCCGGCAGATGAGGATCTCTACGCCTTGTTTCGCAACGGGTTCAGTTTGATTCGACGTGACGTTGGGTCGGTTGTAAATCCCTCGCTTCCGCTCAACCTTCAAAAGCGACGTATTCGTATGGTCAACAAAGCTAAACTGAACAATATTACCGTAGAGAAAAGTCAGGATATCGAAGCCTATTGGAAACTTTTGGAAAAAACACTTTCAGGCCGCCATCATGCCAAGCCTGTGCATTCTTTAGCTGAAATAAAGCTGCTTCAATTACGATTTCCAGAAAATATCACTCTTTGGGTAGCAAATCATGACAACACGATGATCTCTGGCACATTGATATATGAAAATGCCACCGTGGCACATACGCAATACATTGCTAGTAACGAAACTGGCAAAAAACTACATGCCTTGGACTTTCTATTCCACCAGCTCATCACAAAAACATACAAATCCAAAAACTGGATAAGCTTTGGAATATCCACTGAAAATGAAGGAGCAGTGCTGAACAAAGGACTCGTTGAACATAAAGAAGGATTTGGAGCAAGAGCATGTGTCCAAGATTTTTATGAATTAAATTTTTAATCATGAATATAGACAGTTGTAAGATTTTAGAACTACCTATCATCTCGGATCCGAGAGGGAATTTGACATTCATTGAAGGCGATGTGCACGTACCGTTTCCGATACGTCGGGTATATTACCTCTATGATGTTCCGGGAGGAGCGCAAAGAGGTGGTCATGCTCACAAGGACTTACAGCAGCTGATCGTAGCCATATCTGGCAGCTTTGACGTCATCATTGATGACGGAAAAAAACAGAAACGAGTATCTTTGAACCGCTCCTATCTCGGACTGCATATTGGTTCCATGATTTGGCGAGAAATGGATAATTTTTCTTCTGGAGCAGTCGCTCTTGTTCTGGCTTCTCAGAAATATGAGGAATCAGATTACATTAGGGATTATGAAGCTTTTAGAACTTTGAACGACTGATGAAGATTCCCTTTCTAGAACTCAAATCGACTTATCTGGAATTAAAAGATGAATTTGATAAAGCCTACCACCGTGTCATGCAATCCGGCTGGTATTTACAGGGATCAGAGGTAGAAGCTTTCGAATCGGAGTTCGCTGACTATATTGGAACTGACTTCTGTGTGGCATTAGGAAGTGGCCTCGATGCAATTCGCATCGCACTCCAATCGCATGGCATTGGCCGGGGTGATGAAGTTCTGGTTCCAGGTCAAACGTTCATTGCAACCTGGCTGGGTGTTTCAGAGTCTGGAGCATCTCCTGTGCCAGTAGATATCAATCAAAAAAGCCACAACTTGAATCCTGATCTTTTAGAAGATGCACTTTCGAGCAAGACAAAAGCGATTCTACCCGTTCATTTGTTTGGTACGCCGGCAGATATGGACCCGATCAATGCATTTGCAAAAAAACATGGTTTGATCGTCATCGAGGATGCTGCTCAGGCGCATGGAGCCAAATACAAAAATAAAAAATGTGGCTCATTGGGACAGAGTGCCGCGTTCAGCTTTTATCCAGGGAAGAACTTGGGGGCATTTTCGGACGGCGGAGCCATTACGACAAATGACAGGGAGATAGCGGCAAGAGCAAGAGCACTACGAAACTACGGCTCCACAAAAAGATACCAGCATGAAATGCCAGGAATCAATTCGAGACTGGACGAATTACAAGCTGCTTTCCTCAGAGTGAAATTAAAGCAACTGGACCTCTGGAATCAACGTAGACAATTTGTTGCGACATCCTATTTGGATCACCTGAAAGATGCTTTAGCACTGGAGTTACCCGTTCTCACAAACAACGTTCGATCCTCTTGGCACCTTTTTGTCGTACAACACGCCAACAGAGACTACCTTCAACAGCAATTGTCCAACGAAGGCATTCAAACCTTGATTCATTACCCAATACCACCTCATCGATCCAAAGTTTACATGGGATCGCATGGACACGTAAAACTTGCGGTGTCCGAACAAATGGCAATGGATACATTGAGTCTGCCAATCGGGCCTCATTTGGGAAAAACAGAAGTAACTTACGTTATTGAAACTTTGATGAATATCTTACGAGGAGAGACTCTTGGTGGATGAACAAAATATGATGACACGCATTGAACCACAGGGTTCATCCCCCATGCTGGACTTCAAGGAACTATGGAGATACCGAGATCTGTTTGTGTTTTGGACATGGAGGAGCATCAAGGTTCGCTATGCTCAGAGCGCTTTGGGTATCAGCTGGGCTGTGATCCAACCATTATTTACCACTTTGTTGTTTACTATCATATTTGGTAATTTAGCTAAGTTAGACTCGGCTGGTGTCCCCTATGTCCTATTTAGTTTTGCCGCCCTGGTTCCGTGGACATTTTTTGCCAATAGCGTTTCGGAAAGCACTTCCAGCCTGATCCAAAACGCGAATATGATTAGCAAGATTTATTTCCCTCGTTTGATTCTTCCTGTAGCCGCAGTGTTCGCAAAGTTCATTGATTTCATGATTGCTATGGTCGTGATGTGCCTCTTCCTGATCTACTATCAAATCTTACCCGGTTGGTCAGTGCTCTTATTACCAGCTCATGTTCTACTGATGCTGGTTACTTCGAGCGGGGTTGGGATTCTCTTGACCGCGCTGGCTCTCCAATACCGGGACGTTAAATACGGAATCAGTTTCCTCATCCAACTGTTGATGTATCTTTCGCCAGTGGTCTACTCCGTCAATATCATTCCAACCGAATATCGCTACTTTTACGCGATTAATCCGATGGTTGGTGTCATCGAAAGTTTTCGGTCATCCATCCTTCACACTGCTCCCATGCCCTGGGATTTATGGATGATTGGATGGGTATCTTCTCTGACATTATTATTCTTTTCCTTGGCTTTCTTCAGGAGAAAAGAAAGACTCTTTGCTGATATCGCCTAATCCAGTTTCGATTCGTCAATGAAGCCCGTTATTAAAGTTCATAATCTGTCGAAAGCCTACCGCATTGGCACAAAAGAGGAGATGTCGGACTCTCTTTTCCGATCTTTTGCAAAGTTACTAACGGCTCCTTTTACCAATGCCAAAAGATTAGCCAAATTGGATACTTTCAACGAGCCGGATACGGCTGAAGATCTGGTATGGGCTTTAAAGGATGCTTCCTTTGAAGTTCAATCAGGAGAGGTTATTGGAATCATCGGTCACAACGGAGCAGGAAAAAGCACCCTGTTAAAAATCCTTTCAAAAATCACTCAACCAACGAAAGGTTGGGCTGAAATACAGGGAAGAGTCTCCAGTCTGCTTGAAGTGGGAACAGGATTTCATCCAGAGTTGACTGGACGGGATAATATTTACCTGAATGGAACAATTCTTGGCATGCGTAAGCCGGAAATCGATAGTGTGTTCGATGCTATCGTGGAATTTTCAGGTATCGACAAATACCTTGATACACCTATCAAACGCTACTCATCAGGAATGAGGGTTCGTTTGGCCTTTGCTGTCGCTGCGCACCTGGAACCTGAAGTATTGGTGATTGATGAAGTCCTTGCTGTTGGAGATATGGCCTTTCAGGATAAATGCCTGAATAAGATGCAGGACGTGTCGAAAAGCGGCCGAACCGTCCTTTTTGTCAGCCATAATATGGCCGCAATACGTGCTCTCTGCACCCGTTGCATCCTTCTTAAGCAAGGATCGATCGAAGCTTCGGGAGAAGTCAGCGAAGTGGTTGATCAATACCATCATCAACTGGACCGGGAGATGTATCTGAAAACCAATCGTGAATGGTCTGAGAATGAAGCTCCTGGAAATGATAAAATAAGGCTTTATAGCGTAGGAGTTACCCCTCTGAATGGTAAAATTATAGAAATCTCATCAGGTTTTACTGTGAAGATCAAAGTTGAAACCTTTGAACCTTTGCCAAATTTGGATACGACATTGGAACTTCGCACAATGGACGAGGTTATCGTCTACCATGGGGGTTCACAGTTTACATCCCATGATGCTTGTCAACCGGGTGTGTATGAAATCAAAATGGATTTCCCGAGTTATCTACTGAACAGCGGTCGGTATCGAATCCGAATCGTTTTTGGTCAGCATCAAGCTTATGCCATATTCGCCATCCCTGATGTCCTGGCATTTGACATAGAACATACCGCGGACCAAACCATGACTCCCCGAAAAGGAATCATTCGCCCAAAAATCAATTACCGATTTCAATACTTGAGCGGCGCAAAGAATTCAGTTTGAACTTCCATTTTATGTGCTTGAAACCGCCAGGGACATCTCCAGTCATTTCCATTGTAGCGATATGTTACAACCATGAACGGTTTGTGATTGAATCGCTCTCCAGCATACATCAAATAAAAGGAGTTTCATTTGAACTTATTTTTTGTGATGACTGCTCGACTGATCAGAGCGCTCATATTGCCACCCATTGGCTAGATAAACATCACTCAACAGCCATTAGGGTTGTCAACAAGAAGAATATTGGGCTATGTCCCACTTTGAATAAAGCCCTGAGTATGGCAAAGGGAACATACATTAAATTTGTGGCATGCGATGACACCATTTCACCAGATAAAATAGTTCAACAGATCGAAAAATTGGAAAGTTCTGATTCGGATGTCGTGATGTGCTGCGGAAACTTCGATCAGATCAATGAGGACGGAGAAATCATTCGAAAAAGCGTCTACCCGGATTCATACCAGTTACCTGATGATCTCTTTCTAGCCATTATCCAAAAACCAATGATCTTTTCAGTCCAAACAGCGGTTTGGCAAAAGAGTATATTCGAAGAGATAGGCGGTTTTGACGAATCTTACTCAGCAGAGGGATTTCAAACATGGTTAAAAATATTCTTCGAAAAGTACAGAGCTGTTTATTTGTCAAAGGTAGTCGCCCAATACCGAATCGTTCAAAACTCCTTTTCTCATTCAGGGGATTGGGATTCCAAATTTGCTGAACAACGCATCCGAACACTCAAATTATATGATTGCAAAGGAGAGCGAGGGGAAGCCATTCGGAAAAGACAACAAAAAGAATATCACGATTTGCTTGTCCATGCATATCGATCGAAACAGACACCCTCTGCTCGAACATTTTTCAGGCAATTTCTTGATCAAACCTCCGAGGTGGAAAGAATCCAAATCGAAAATCAAGTGCTGTCCAAATACTGGGGAGGACGGTTGGCTTTGTGGCAGATAGCAAAAAACGATGTCTCCTATGTGCGCGAATTGATCCAAAACAAGGAAATCTCTACTGGCAATACCTTAATAGATTTCCTTTATATCTGGCACCTGCATTACCTGATTGGTGGGGTAGCATGGCTGAGAAATAATCTGTCAAAACTACGTCCTTCTATAGGGTGATCCATGCCTGCCAGGAAGTGTTTTGAATCATTGACGTAAAAAGAAGATTGGATGCTAAGCCCTCACTTGCCATTCCATGTTTATTTACCCATTCAAGGTTTAAGACAAAAGAAGCCAAATCTCTGGCCTTTCTATGTTTTATTTCTAACACCACGTTTTTTTTCTACTCAGCCCTATGAGAACGCTATCGATTGTAATCGCTACTGCATGCATGCTTCACAGTATGCTTGATATTTTCGGAGAGGATCCATCCACCGGTCGTTTATCCGATTACCGGAAGACGTTCCAATATTACTACGAACTTCATCGTCCACAGTTTCATTTTACCCCTCCTATGAACTGGATGAATGACCCGAACGGCATGGTGTTTTATGATGGGGAGTATCACTTGTTTTATCAGCACAATCCTCACGGCAACACCTGGGGGCACATGAGCTGGGGCCATGCCGTCAGCAAAGATATTGTTCATTGGGAACATTTACCTATTGCGCTTCAAGACCATTATGGAGTGATGATTTTTTCTGGAAGTGCGGTCGTTGACTTCAAAAACACCAGTGGTTTCGGCGACGGAACAAAACCTCCCCTTGTCGCAATCTACACAGGTCACGGACACGGCAAACAAACGCAGGATATTGCTTACAGTAAGGATCGTGGCCGCACATGGACGAAATATGAGGGGAACCCGGTTATCGATCTCAACATGGCCGACTTCAGAGACCCGAAGGTGTTCTGGCACGAAGCCTCTCACAAATGGGTTATGACCGTTTCGATACCTTTGGAAAGAAAGCTACGATTCTACGGTTCATCTAATTTGAAGGAATGGGAGTTACTCAGCGAGTTTGGACCCGCGGGTGCTGTGAAAGGTATCTGGGAGTGTCCCGATCTGTTTCCATTGGAAATAGAAGGAACCCACCATTCCAAGTGGGTTCTCATCGTGAATATAGGCAGCGGATCGATCGCAGGTGGATCGGGGTGTCAGTATTTTGTTGGTGATTTTGATGGGATGCAATTTGTCGTGGATTCCGAACTGCCCTCGTCCAACGCTTCAGCTGAACCAGCAAACTGGGTGGATCATGGGAAGGATTTTTATGCTGCCGTGAGTTGGTCAGATATTCCCAAAGAAGACGGACGGCGACTTTGGTTGGGGTGGTTGAGCAATTGGCAATATGCGAACGCCATCCCTACTCATCCTTGGAGGAGTGCCATGTCTATCCCTAGGAGTCTCACTCTTAGGAACACTACGAAAGGGCTGCAGTTGATTCAATCGCCTGTCCCGAGAACTCAGAAAACTGCGAGGCAAGGAAATCGCCTATCACGAACTTGAAATCATACAGGCCACACGCAGATTTCCTGAAAGCGAATTGTCAGGCAAGCGTCTGGAAATCATTGCCATGATAGAGGCGGGCACAGCGTCGGAGGTAGGCTTTCGCTTGAGAAAAGGCAAGGATGAAGCCTCACTTGTGGGTTACGATGTGATCAGAAATACACTGTTCGTGGATCGAACGCAATCTGGCGATTTGGCTTTCCATGAAGACTTCGGCGGAAAGCATGAAGGACCACTGGCCATTGAGAACGGACATATCCACCTGCAGATCTTTCTGGATGATTCCTCTATCGAGGTTTTTGGAAACCTAGCCGAAACGGTCCTGTCCGAGCGCATCTTCCCCTCGCCTGACAATATCTCGATAGAATATTTTCCCAAGGGAGGTGATTCAAAGATCAGCTCACTGAGGGCCTGGAACCTGAAATCCATCTGGCACCCGTAAAAGTCTGAAGGATCATTCAGACAGCAATCAAGCCATCTGGGCAAGCTCTTCCTCCACTTCGACAATTTCCCGAATCTGCACCAGGAACCAAGGATCGATCATCGTGAGCTTGTGGATCTCTTCCATGGTAAAACCTGCTCGGTAAGCATGACGGATGAAGAAGATACGTTCCGCGTTGGGGACACTCAGCTTCTGCGTGATGACCTCACGCGGCAGGATATCCAGATCTCCATAAGTGTTTTCACCGAGGCGCCATGGTTTGCCGTCGCCCCCCAGACCTGCACGCCCAATTTCCATTGATCTCAAGCATTTTTGGAGTGACTCTTTGAATGTTCGGCCAATCGCCATCGCTTCTCCAACAGATTTCATCTGAGTCGTGAGCGTCGGATCAGCTTGAGGAAATTTCTCGAATGTAAATCGAGGTATCTTGGTAACGACGTAATCAATAGTTGGCTCGAAACTCGCCGGTGTTACACGCGTGATATCATTTCTGATTTCGTCGAGGGTGTAACCAACAGCCAATTTGGCCGCAATTTTGGCGATGGGAAAACCTGTTGCCTTGGAAGCAAGAGCAGAGGATCTTGAAACGCGAGGATTCATTTCAATGACCACCAAGCGACCATTCTTTGGATTGACCGCGAACTGAATATTGGATCCACCCGTTTCCACCCCGATCTCACGGATCACGGCAAAGGAAGCATCCCGCATGATCTGATATTCCTTGTCAGTTAAAGTCTGTGTAGGCGCCACCGTGATGGAGTCACCCGTGTGCACGCCCATGGGGTCAAAGTTCTCAATGCCACAGATGATCACGCAATTATCTGCATGATCCCGCATGACTTCCATTTCGAACTCCTTCCATCCCAGAAGTGATTCCTCGATCAGGATTTCAGAGACTGGAGATAACTCACAGCCTCGCTTGCAGATTGTCTCATATTCGCCCCAGTTGTAGGCAATACCGCCGCCTGATCCCCCCAGCGTGTAAGCGGGGCGGATGATGAGGGGGAATTTACCAATATCTTTGGCGATCGCTTCGGATTCTTCCCAGTTGTGAGCGACTCCACTGACGGCAACGTCCAGTCCAATTTTCAGCATGGCCTCCTTGAAAGCCTGACGGTCCTCGCCTTTTTCGATGGCGTCGGGCTGCGCACCGATCAATTCGATCTCGAGCTTGTCCAGCATGCCGCTTCGATGCATGTCCATCGCCAGATTCAAAGCAGTTTGCCCCCCAAGCGTCGGAAGGATGACTAACTTTCCTTTCGCCCCCATGTCTTTCATGATCTGTTGCTCCAGCTCAATGATTTTAACCACTGTTTCGGGGTTGATGGGTTCAATATAAGTACGATCCGCAAATTCGGGATCCGTCATGATCGTCGCTGGATTCGAATTCAGCAACACCACACGAAACCCTTCCTCTTTCAAGGCTTTGCAGGCTTGAGTGCCTGAATAGTCAAATTCGCAGGCTTGCCCAATGACAATGGGGCCTGCACCAATGATCAACACTGAATGGATGTCCGTTCTTTTCGGCATACGGCTTACAATTAAAAGCAGAACTCAAACTTTGTCAGTCATTTTCTATTCATTTCCTCGCTGATGTTCGGTAGGTTGCATTGTTTCACCCAACCCAGGAAATCGCCATGAACAGAAGAAATGCATTGAAAGGTTTAGGCATGGGCGCATTTGGAGCACTTGGCTTTAATGCCTCGGCACCCGGTGCCTGTGCCGACCAGATCCAGAACGCCTCCAAAGGTCTCGAACCCTTGAAAATCACCAAGGTAAGAGCCATCACGACAAGCCCCATGAGCGCTCGACTGGTCATCATCAAAGTAGAAACCAGTGAACCTGGTCTCTACGGAATTGGTTGCGGCACCTACAACCAACGACCTCTGACCGTCGTCACGGCGGTCGATGAGTATCTGGATGAATTTGCAAGAGGCAGGGATGTCGATGACATTGAAGACATGTGGCAGAACGCCTATACGAGCTCCTACTGGCGAAACGGGCCTGTTTTGAACAACGCACTGAGCGGGCTCGACATGGCACTGTGGGATATCAAGGGCAAACGAGCCAACATGCCCGTTTACCAGCTTCTGGGAGGCAGATCCCGCTTTGCGGTGGATTGCTATTCGCATGCCAGCGGACGTGATTTCAAGGCACTGGAGGACAGTGTCAAATCCAAGATGGAAGAAGGCTATCGGCATATCCGCATTCAACTGGGTGGATATGGCTCGACGCACCTCTCCACGGAACCGCATTATAAGAAGGGAGGTTTTGGGTTGGATTCGGATGGACACATGGATTCGTTGCCTTACCTGCGCGCCACGCCCAAAATGTTCGAACATATCCGATCGACATGTGGAGAGGCGATTGAATTGCTGCACGATGTTCATGAACGCATTGAACCCATTGAAGCGATTGGCCTGCTCAAGGAACTCGAGCAATACCGCCCCTTTTTCATCGAAGATCCATTGGCACCTGAGCAAAACGGTTATTTCAAAAACCTGCGCGCCCAAACCAGCGTCCCCATTGCCATGGGTGAACTTTTCAATAATCCTCATGAATGGGTTGACCTCATCACGGATCGACTGATTGATTTTATTCGCGTTCATATCACACAAGTCGGTGGTTTCACTCCGGCCCGAAAACTCGCGACTTTGGGAGAATGGTTTGGGGTGCGCACCGCCTGGCATGGTCCCGGTGACTTGTCACCTGTGGGTCATGCCGCCAATGCGCACCTGGACATGAACATCCATAACTTCGGTATTCAGGAAAGTGTGCACTTCAATGAGGCCATGCGCGAAGTTTTCCCCGGTGCACCCACCATGAAAAACGGCTATATGCACGTCAACGACGCGCCCGGATTTGGAATCGATATCAACGAAAAAGCGGCGGCAAAATATCCATATCCGGATCACCCGGGATATTGGACGCCCGTCAGGAGAAGGGACGGAACAGCCGTGAGGCCCTGAGCAATTTCCCATGACACATAATTTAGCTCTTTCCATCCGTCTGATCTTCTTGCTTGCCTCACTCTCGTTATGGCATGGGCTCAACGCGGAATGGAACCGTCACACGATCGACGATACTTCGAACGGTGCGGACGGCGTGCGCCTCGAGGACGTCAATGGGGACGGTTTGATGGATATCGCAACAGGATGGGAGGAAGGGGGTCTGGTCCGCATTTATTTGAACCCCGGCAAAGACAAGGTGCATTCACCCTGGCCATCTGTCACCGTGGGACATGTCAAATCCCCAGAGGATGCTGTATTCGCCGACATGGACGGTGATGGCATCATGGATGTCGTGAGCTCCTGCGAAGGAAAAACAAAATCGGTTTTTGTGCACTGGGCGCCAAAGAACAAACATGATTATCTGAACGCATCGAAATGGGAAACCGAAGCCATTCCGAGTCTGGAGAAAGTATCCATGTGGATGTTCTGCCAACCGGCACGGATTGACAAGAATACTTCAATCGATCTGGTGGTCGGATCCAAGGGGGAAAAGGCATCCATAGGATGGCTGGAAGCTCCCCGTGAAGGTCGTTTATTGGAGGATTGGAAATGGCACCCCATTTACGAAGCCGGCTGGATCATGAGTATCATGACATTCGATGCTGACCATGATGGAGACCAGGACATCCTCATTTCGGATCGAAGGAAGTCCAACAGCGGTGTGGTGCTTTTGGAAAACCCGCATGACAATGTTCAGGGGGAGCGACCTCTGACGTGGAAGGAGCACCGTGTCGGCCCCACGGGTAGTGAAGTGTTGTTCATCGATTATTCGCACCCGTCGCAGGAACCCAAGATGACTGTCTGGGCATCAGTGAAACCCAATATCATCTGGCAACTTAAGTCCCCGAATCCTTTCAGCGAAATATGGAAACGTGAAATCTTTCAAATGCCCGATTGGATGAGTCGATCCAAAGCGGTGCGCCATGGAGACCTGAACATGGATGGCGGCATGGATCTTGTCGTGAATTGCGAAGGGGCTGAAGGAGGCAAATCCGGCATGGCTTGGTTCACACCAACATCCTCAATCAACGGACCCAAAGCAAAGCCCGCTTTTCATGACATCGCAGGACCGCAAGGCATCAAGTTCGATCGCATCGAATTGCTGGATCTGGACATGGATGGAGATCTCGATGTCATGACATGTGAAGAACGTGAAAATTTGGGGGTTGTTTGGTACGAGAACCCACATATCAAATGAGGTTAAAACGAATACCTACTTCTTTATGATAGAGTTAGAGACCATCTTCAGCATCCTTATTTTGTCAGACATTTGGGATACCCTTGGAATTCAGGTGATTTTGTAAGGACTATTTCGCAGGCAACTAACAAGGTGGTTTGAGTAACCTCTAAAACCCCTTAGAACGTTCATATCCTTTGTTTAACAGCGTTTTAAACGATATTAGATTGGATTATTACAACGAACTTCTCAATCATTTAGGTAAAGTCTGTCTAAAAACTTCACTTCTGACATGTCCATTTTTGGGGAGTCAAGTCCTCCCTCAAAAAAAACGAAATGTAACCTTTACTTCCCACATGAAAGATGAGAAGTTTACGTTACTCGAAGGGTAAAACATGATGAAAGAATACATACCATTAATAATACCTATATTAGGCATTTCGGCAGGACTTATTATTCCTTTAGCAGTATTTATTTGGCAGTACTATGATGAAAAAGATAAGCGTTCCGCGGTAATAGAGATTGCTAAACATTTGGGAGATTCATCAAAGGTTGATGAGTTATTGCACCTTTTTGACGAAAGAAAAAAAGCGCCAATCGATTACCGAAGAGGTGGAGTAATAACAACTTTTGTGGGTATTGGCATTTTTCTTCTTGGTTTTGTAGCGATGGGATCTTTGTTTCAAGGAGCTGGACTTTTAGTTTGTGCCATAGGAATAGGCACTCTGATTGCTGGATATCTATACCCAAACACAAGTGAAGAACTGACTAATGCAGTTGAAGAGTTCGAGGGACAGTAGTTTTGGGCAAGGATCACAAAAATCTTTTAAATAACCTGCAAGAGATCAGAAGATCTGCAGGTTTCACTCAGAAAGAATTGTCTGAGAGTGCGGAGGTTTCAAGGAAAAGCATTAATGCCATTGAAAACGGCATTTATGTTCCCTCGACTGTTCTCGCATTGAAAATTGCTAGGACACTTGGGTGTTCTGTTGAAGATCTATTTAAGTTGCCATGATATCAAATGGAGTGTTTGTACTTTATGCACCCTCTTCTTGATGAAGCAGGAATAGGGTGGTTTTTATGGTGATACTTTTACTCCATATTTCATGTCATAAGATTCGTCCAATATTATTATGTTGGGGTAAAGGGGGAATTTAAGAGTGGAGGAAAGATGAGGTTCAACTCTCAGAATCCTTATTTTTTATTCTTCCCTCTTACCCCATACATAGAAAAATAAGGACTTTGAGTCCATTCTACAGGCTACCTCACTACATACACAAAGGACGGTGTATGACTCTCCATAATACGTTCTATTCGACTCTGATGACCTTTTCGTTGTTATTTCGTTGTTATTTCGTTGTCCATCGTCACTCCGTTTCTGTAACTCCTTCAGAAGGAAGATTTGAACGTTATACGACTACAGGTACGAAAACCCACATATCAATTGACGCTAAAATAGGTATTTAGTTCCTTATGTTAGAGTTAGAGAGAGTCTTCTACGTCCTAATTTTGTCAGACTTTTGGGATACCATTAAAATTCAAGTGATTTTGTAGAGACTATTTCGTAGGCAAGTGACAAGGTGGTTTGAGTAAGTTCTAAAACCCCTTAGAACGTTCATATCCTTTGTATAAAAGCGTTTTGACCGATATTGGATTGGATTATTACAACGAACTTCTCAATCGCTTAGATGAAGTCTTCCTGAGCAAATTTGTGTTTCTGATAATGAGCATCACTCACAGATAATCGATAAGGGTTGTAAATTTCGACACTGTGAAAATTACGGTAAAAGAAACAAACATTTTTTTGGCAGGGTTCTGTCACTACCTCGTTTCCCTGTGTAATGCAAATGAGATTACTACTACTCTTGGCCGTGGTGTCACTGATGGCTTATTCATTTTTCCCACACGCATCGGAAGACCCAAGGCCCGAAGCTAACAAGGACCTTGTCATAGCGGAATTCTCTGTTGACCCAGAAAGCAACGATGCAACGTTCTCCTTTGAAGCAAAGCCCGGTCATATTTATGCCATTGACCGCAGCACCACGTTACTCCCTGCTAGTTTAAGCTCAGCTGGATGGTTAGAGATTAACGACTCTCTGGTAGCTCAGTCTGAGATTCAATCATTTACTGACCATTCAACTGCATTTCGAATTTGACCCTTTTGTAAAACTGCACAAAATGAAAGGGTCATGTGTTTCAGTTCTTCATCCATTCGCGCCTTACAAAGAAAAGTTTCTTTTCTGTTCCTGAGCCTTTTCTTTATCTTGATATTAGGCGTTGGCCCAATCATGGCCACCTCCCCCGGGGAAAAGAATTTTGACAAACCCGTGAGTTTGGCATGGGTGCCTGATGATCAGTCGCTGTGGGCTGTTACCCATCATGGAAGCAATGTACTGCGACTGGATCCGGATTCGAAATCTGTTAAGGTTGTTTTTCAGAGCGAGGGACCGCTTTGCGACTTACATCTCATTCCCGGCACTTCCAGGCTTATTGCGCTTCAATACAAGCCCGGGCGAGCCTTTCTTTTTGAAGGAGCCTCCTCCACCACAGCCCCAGACATTTCTACAGTGGACCTTCCCGACCATGCCGTGGATATCACTAGTTCGCATCATGGAAAATACCTCTATGTTCTGCATCACTGGAATCACAGAGTTTCCATAATGGAACAAAGCGATGCCGATGGGGCGCTTTCTTCAAGCCAATACAAATTGAAAAGTGAAGTACAACTTCCCTTTGCTCCCTGGAATCAGATCATCTTGCCTGATTTAAAAACATGGGTCATCACTTCTGCCTTCGCCGGTAAAATGTGCATACTGAATCTCCAGACAGGTCGTATCCAAAAAACCCTCAAGAGCCCTGTTCACAACATCCGAGACCTTGCCTTGAGCCCGGATCAAAATACCCTTTGGATGGCGCATCAGCTCCTGCACCCCGATGCCACCACATTGCGCGGGGATATTCAGTGGGGGTTCTTGATGGAAAACAAGGTCAGTGGATTTCCGTTGAACGATTTAGCCGTCCGATTCACGCATCAGAATGCCGTCCAGCCCATGGGGCAATTGGAACGCCCCGGAAATGCTGCAGGGGATCCTGAAGCTGTTTTATGGACGGATCATGGAGAGCTTTTGGTCGCATTGGCGGGTGTCGGTGAAGTCGCAATATTGTATGAGGATTCTACCACAAGCGCTCGATTGGGTGTCGGACGGCGTCCTTGCGCCATCGCTTATGACCCGGAACAAAGGCGCGCGTTCATCGCAAACAGTTTGTCAGACTCCATCTCAATCATCCACCTTGCACCAAAACCCAGAACGACAGGAACCATCAGGTTGGGCCCTCGCAAAAAGATGAGCCAGATTGCCAGAGGGGAGCGACTGTTTTACGACGCGCACCAATCTTTTCACGGTTGGTTCAGTTGCCACAGCTGCCATACAGAGGGTCATGCAAATGGGAGACTCAACGACAATGCCGCGGATGGAGGTTTCGGAGCTCCAAAGAAAGTGCTCTCGCTTCTGGGTGTCGTCGACACTGCTCCGTGGAGCTGGCTGGGAGAGCGCAATGATCTCATGCATTCGATTCACGAATCGATCGAAACAACCATGGGTGAAGTCAGCACTCGAGAAAAGACTGAAGCCTTGCATGCCTTTATGAAAACACTCGCTCCCGCCCCTGCACTGCGCAAGTCGCTCACCGAGCTAGAGCGAGCAAAGGGCATGACTATTTTCGAAAAACTGCGTTGTGATGAATGCCACTCCCCTCCGCATTTTACCGATCCCGAATCCTACGACGTAGGACTCACGGATGAAGTCGGCCATACACATTTCAATCCCCCCTCCCTGTTGGGGGTATCACAAAGAACACAATGGCTTCATGACGGCCGGGCCAAGTCCCTGCGGAGCGTCTTTGAAGAACATCGTCACATGATCAGGGAAGACCTCTCCGACCTTGATCTGAGCAACTTGCTGCGGTTTTTGGAATCACTGTAGAGAATCAGAAAAACGATCAACTTTATGAAACCGGAGAAGCGAAACTGAAATTTGGATCCATGAGCCCCCCGGAGCCATGCAGGTTTGTTGGAAATCTGGGACATGGTTAAATCAGCTGATCTACTTGAACTAGGTCAGCGGACTTAAACAGATTGGACGGAGCGAAGTTGCTTTTTTTTTTCAATTTCAATTTATCTTAGGAGTCGTGCTGATCTTATTTCGCCTTTAAAAACTAGATCTTCGCTATTATTTGATATTTCAATATTTATTCATGAAACAAAGACTGACGATTACGTTTTTACTTTGCATGCTTTTTTCAGCCATTGCTTGCAAGCGAGGGGCAAAACTTACCGTGATCAACGACTCCAAAGCAAAGCTGGATAATGTCGTTGCCAGTGGTAGCGGGTTCACTCAGCCTTTGGGCTCGATTCCACCTGAGGGTAAACGCCATGCTACAATCCAACCTACGGGTGAATCATCCCTGAAGCTTGAATTTGATGCCGATGGCAAACATTTTTCAAGCGAACCGAGCGGCTATTTCGAAGCGAACGGGCATTATAAGATAACCGCGACAGTCGAGCCTGATTTCTCCGTTACGGTGAAAGACTTTTAATTCCACCTCCAAGAGCTCCATGCCAATAAAATCCAATGAATCAGATAGATTGACTTCAAAAAACAGAAAGGGCCCAGTAACTCTGAATCATTTATGAAACAAAAAAAGTGATTTCAGCACCGCAAAATAACACTCATATCGTATATCCATTTAACCCAAGTTTTTTTCCATTACCCAATATTGCATCTAAAAAGGGTCTTGGTGTTGTTGGATCGCTAATCCGTTGACCATTGATTGGTTGAAGTTTAACTTTTGATCTTGTCAGTCATCTGAAGAAAGTTCTTAAAAGTCTGAATCCCATATTTTCTATGAATCATGCATCAATGAAGAAAGTCCTGCATTGGATCCTGACCGGATGGATTATCGCACTGGGCACGGGATGCTCAGGATTTCATCGCGCCTGGAGACAGGAGGCAACAACAAATCCAGGCTATCCGCCATCCATGATCGAAGGCGCATGGGAGGGTGAATGGATCAGTGATTCCAACGGACATCATGGGCGGCTTCGCTGTCTCCTCACCGAGAACGAAGACGGCACTTATACGACCTGGTATCATGCGAAATATCTGAAATTCCTGGGCTTTGCATATGCCGTCGAAGTAAATTCCAATCCATCCGAGAAGGGATACTCATTGAGTGGACAAGCTGATTTGGGAAGCCTGGCAGGTGGCATGTATCATTACGAGGGAACGATTTCTGACGGACATTTCAAGGCCACCTATGAATCAAAATATGACGATGGCACATTCAGAATGACTCGTCCCCTGACAGACCCTTGACTCGAAAAACGAAACGTGCATACCAAAGGCATATTCTCGCAGGAATGAAAATATCTTTTGATTGAAAGAACAATGAGTAACCCCGGTCAGATCAAGGATTCACAATCGATGTCAATGGGAGGGGCGGAAAATCAATCGATTGCTTTGCATGATCATATCAGACTTACATCAAGACAATAGAAGCCATGCCTGCATGAAGGATCATTTGATTCACATCTGTCGCTGATGCTGATAACGATTGATTGAATGCTCCGTTTATTGACTGTTCATTGATCCATCAGCTGATAATATCCCTTAATGAAATCCAGATCCTCACCTTCGATGAGTGGATTCACGCTGATCGAATTGCTCGTTGTGATCGCGATCATTGCCATCCTTGCAGGCATGCTTTTACCCGCCCTGTCCCTGTCTCTTATACACATCTGACGCTGCCGACGACTCCTTACG
>OJCR01000166.1_pt1 | contig 34763 bp, 46 predicted proteins | sample 1591611 | NCBI WGS metagenome assembly OJCR01 (sample SAMN05416815, study PRJEB24817) | seawater metagenome | isolation source: Sea water | place: Canada:Atlantic | collected 2013-07
TTCAATGGCTTGGGCGTGTTTCTGGGGAATTTTTCACGTTTGTCTGCCAACCCTCCTCTACTTCAACCAACTGAACATCTCGTTCTGGGTAGTGAACAGAGGTTCGAATGGGGGGTTCATCCTCTATCGGAATGAGTTCGAAAGGAATCGTTAATGGAGGGATTCGTAGACGTCGTTCATCGAGAATGACCTGCTTGGCCATGAGGTGGACGGCGGTTTCGTATCCGCCAGCACAACTCTCAGTCCGGAAGTGTGAAAAATAGGCTCGCTTTTGCTTGCCCTGATTTGCGATCAGTGTCGCCTCGCACGCTGGACAGATGCAACCACACGCTTTACCCGAGGACACATCATCGGGCCGAAAGAGGCGCCCTTCCCTTAAACCGAACGGAACCTTGAGATTACCGGATGCTTGTTCAGCCAATTACCACCTCCATGTGCTCCGCGTGTTCCTAGGCGAAGTCAAAGGCTTCTGGTTCTTCCCAACGCCAAATTGTGTCTATGCGGGACCTGAACTGTTCATCAGATTCGCCGTCTCGAAAAAATGATGGTGTCGTTACCGGAAGGTCATATACGCCCAGGGCAATGGCTGATCTCGGATCCCAGTTGTGATTCACTGATTCGCGGCACGCGGCCCGGAAATGAGCGGCCGCCGATTTACCGTATCCGAACTTTTCAGCAGCGAGACGCAAACGGTCCCAGTGCTCTATGCATAGTCCCTCTTTCTCAAAAAGCCAAGCTGAAAGAATCCAGGCCTCGTTTGGCAGTTGGGCGGCTGATTGAGCGACAGTTGTTTCTGCTCCTTCACCAAGCATCCGTGGAATCCGCAGCCCGTCGAGGTCAGCGGAAAGACAAAACAGTTCGTGGAGCGGTGACGAAGCCTGGATAGTGTTGATATTTCGGGAAAGGCCGGACAACCAAATCGCGGCTAATAGCTGCCAACGCTCATACCTTTCGTATTCCGGCGGTTCGCCGGCAGAAACGCCAGGCTCAATTAGGTGTTCGCTATCCCTGAGTGTATCGATGATCTGGCCGAGAACAGGAATCTCACGCAGGGGATAGGAATCCACCTGAGCTGAGAAGTGATTGACGGATGGGGCCCCGGTGACCAAGCGAACGGTAAGTTCCAAATGAGTGTTGTATCCGATTCGGGAGAAATCCATGCCGGAACTGGATTTGCGAGCAGCTCTCACGGTGTTTTTGAGAACATCAAAATGGCTATCAACCATGACTGTCACTCCATGGCTCGTTTGGCTGCGTTTTAGTCTGAGCCAAGAGTAAATCAGGTCGAATTGTAGAGGGAGTTGTTCACGCTGCAGCGGCGCCGGCCATCCTAAAGCCGAGCTTAAAGTACCGCTACAGATGGATAATGGCAAGGTGTCAGAAGCTACCCAGTCCTTTCAAAATAAAGAGGTTGCTGTTCTAGGATGGACAAATACCGATCGTCTATGACCGCCCACTGTATGCCTCTGTCCACCATCCCGGACTTGGCCGAGCCGTGCATCTCACCGCGCATGAGCCAAACGCCTTCCTCTGCGATAATACGGTTAAATAAAGTTTTGGGCGGGTACTCAACTCCCCTTCTGACGAGCTCAGCCGCTGCTCTTTCCTGGAGGAAATCCACACGGTCATCTTCCGTGTCTAGGATCGACATTAGTTTGTAGCGTCGCAAGAAGGTTTGTATGGCTGCACTCGCTCTCGGTGATGCGTCCGACAAAGGCCGGTCAAAGTCAATAATCCCCTCTTCTGGCCCTTCGACACGTACTTTATAGATGACGTTGGCCCTAGATTGCGCGGCTGCGACCGACCGATCCGCGGTGCAGTATATGGCGGGTCCAAATACAGTGTTCTGACTGGCCGCAGCGTTTAACGTCAGAAGTCCGGCTCTCTTGGAACCGTGGAAAAGCGTTTCATTAATCAACTCGCAAGACTCCTAACCCAGTTATCGAATTCCGAGGGTAGGTAAAGCTCTGACTTCACCCTTGAAATTGATGTGTAAATGCTCGAAATCAGAGCATCTTTCTTGATCATGTTGGTCTGACTGAAGAAGTCATCGGCGATGACGACCTTGTCGAACTCCATATTTTTGGTGTGTTCGGGCATCCCCAGCCACAAAACATTGGATCTGTCGCGGACTTGGCGAGAGAGTGACTCATCAAAATTTTGAAGCCGATATCCACGGGTGAGCAGGTCGACAACCCGGGTTATGTCAGCGAACTCTGATTCTCGCTTTATCAGTTCGTCGAAAGTTCCGTACCGGAACAAGCTCGGGAAGCTCGGGCGAGTACCGTGGTTAAACAGTTCAATCACATCACCCATAAACCACTGTAAGGCTTTCTCTGAGCCAGGCATCAATCTAAAAGTCGCTTTATCATGCGCACATCGCTGGAATTGCTCGAACAAAGCCCAGTAAGAGCGAAAAATGATGGCGCAATTACCGCTTGGTGTTGGAAGACTCTGATAAGACAGAACCTGGGTGTTCTCCGGCCGGATTCCGACAAACTCCATTTCAGGAGTAATCGGGTGTGCCGCTAGGACCTGATTGAAGAGATCGGTTGTGCTCTCCCCCGCCCTTACTGAAACTCCCAGCTCCCGACCTCGTGATCGCCTTGGTCGCGCCGTGCCGCCGGCACCGAAGAGGTGCTGATAGCGATCCCCAAAGGTAAAGGTTGCCTGCGGCGGAGGTGTCCTCTCCAAGATGTTGATGATAGGCACAGGCAAATCATGAGCCTCATCAACCAGAGCGATACGGATCGTCGGTGGAAGCACCTTCCCTTGAACATCCGCAAGTTTGATTTGGTGGTAGATCCGCGTCGGAAGTTCGGACTCCTGGTTGGGCGGATCGGCGATGAAGGCCCACATCCTCCGTGCAATTTCTACCAGAATTGCTTTCTCGGACGCGGACCAGTGAAACCTCATCGTAGAGGGGAGATGCTCTTCCGAAATCTCATTACTTGCACTGTGGCAGAATGAAGTTACGGTTTTCCAGGCTATTTTTGCGATCTCCGCTGCCCGCGCTCGCTGAAGCGGCTGAATGTCCAGGATCTGGGCCATCTGCTCATAGGTACGATTAAACCTCTGCCCCATCCGGTAGCGCGAACCACGCGAAGGTCTGGGTGCGTCCTCCCCGGGATACACAAGTTCCTTGGTCAATTCTCCCAACGTCAGCCCGCGGGCCGCCTGGGTACGATCCATAAGTGCCGCAAGTTGCTGCCGAGTATGTGCCAGGGCAACAACAGAGAGTCCTTTTGCGCTGAGCGATGCCGCTAAGGTGGTTATCAGATACGTTTTGCCTACACCGGCAAAACCTTGAACAGCCATAGGTTCTTCGGGCTCAGCCTCAATTGCCCGAATCAGACGGTCATGCTCTACGGAAAGTGAAACAGATCGCTGCTGACCTAAAATGCCCCTCTTGATAAAAACCTGATTGAATTCACTCGAACAGCCAAAGCGCCAGCCGTTTGGCTTTTCCAGGTAACTTTTATTGGCCACATCCGAGACAGACATGAGAAAAAAACCATCGCTGTTGCCTGGCGCCAGGTCCATGAAACCCTCAGTGCGCTCTTGAAGGAGGTCCTGGATTTCTGACTTCGTTTCCTCAGACTCAGCAATCAGCCGCAAGCAGTCCGCCAGAAGCCTTTCACTTGCAGGGCCATTAAAGGGCTTTGAGGTGTTGGCCAATTTGAAGAGAGTGAACAATCCAGCGAGCTCAGGGTTGGTCAAACCGGCAATTTTCGTCCTGTCTTTATCGAGCGCGATCAAGGTCTCACGGCTAATGGGAATCGCAAGTTTCGTCATGTTGTCCGGTTCGTAGTTAAAGGCTTTTTCACTGGGTTCTGTAAGCAGTTGGAACAAAGATACTGACACGAGCTGCGCATGGCCAATCAAAGACTTCGCAATGTGGCATTATATGATATAATAGTGCATAAAATTATGCATTGACGCTGTCCGTGCTGTACTCAGAAATCGAGGGCTCACAAAATGCAGAACTCTGTTGCCGAGACTGTCTCAGTCCCGGGAGAGTTGATCGATCAACTTTCTCGGGCATACCAGGCTCTGGTGGATAACTGCGAGCAACTGAAAACGCTTTCAGACGATGATCACAGGGCAGATTTCGAAGTTTACGTGCCACCGTTCAGTAGCACTGAAAATGAGCGATACTCTGCACACGCCCGCAAACAGGCGATTGTGGACGCCGTTGGCCTGACCATTGACGACACTCAGAGCCGGCAGTGCGACGCAGGCATTGTATGCGCCTCTGGCGAAACAGTGTCGGTTGTCGAACAGCTCAATGAGACCAAAGCACATTTCAAGGAAACAATCCTGAAGATCCGCAGTCTCGCCTCGGGTAAGGTGGCCGGTTCGCGCGAAACGGTACTTAAGAAAGCGCTTAAAAGTGCGGGCATTCAGACATTGGACTTGCGTGAGTGCTACCGGCAAATTCGGGTGATGCCGCCAGCGCTTGAATCAATCTCGTGGACCTGGGCCACCAGTCACGCACGTATTCAGAAGCTAACCTTCGATGAGGCTGTCGCTATGGCGGAAGGCCTGAGAGATCGCGATGAGGATTTGGCGGAAACCGCTTTGGATATCCTGAGGCGTAAATGTGCCCCGGACGAAATCCTGGTGCGCCGGATTACCCTGCCAAATCAGTTGAGGGCGAATTACTCATACCTCGAAAAAGGGGAGATTCAGCGGAAAAGCTGTCCAATCTCGGGGGTCGTCATTGCTCAACAAAAAATGCTCCCTCGGATGGCGTGGCGGGAGAATCCTGTTTCCCGCAAAGAGGTGCCCATTCGACTCCAGCGGGAATCAAAAATAGAACCAGAACCTGTTATCCAGTCGCTGAGCATCCATAGGTATGTTCGTGGACATGCGTAATCATCCGGCTAATCAGACGAAAGTACGGTGTTTCGGCTCAAAAGCTGGGCTTACGGCCGAAGCGACCGTCTTGCTAAAAGATGGCGAGGAGCCTCTTGCGGCTTTGAATCTTGAGGTAGCGCCTCGTGACGGCGAACGCATCAACTGGAAGAGCAAGATCGTTCTTCAGCTCGGAGAGGATGACCTGCCACTTCTATGCTGCGTGTGCCTGGGTTATTTGCCCAAAGCGGAATTCAAGCGACCAACAAAGGGCATTGTCGTAGAACGCCAACCCAATCGGTTATTCATTTCTGCGACTCAGGGCTCCGGGAACTGTTATGCCCTGCCCTTGCCAATAGCTCAGACATTCCGCTTTGGAGCCTTGGCAATGGCGCAGCTCAAGAAGCAGTCTGGGATGGACGATGATAACTTGCTTCTTGCTTCGTTGAGAGGAGCTGCAGCACTATATCAGTGTTGAATACGAACATGCGCAGTGGTCGCAAAGCAGACACTCGCGGCAATTCCACTCCTGATAATTCCCAATACCGAACCATTCTTGCTGCCATGTTTGACAATTACCCTAGCCGACTCTGATGAAAAAACGGTCCTTAAAAATTCCTTTCGGCTCCCTCGATGGCAGACTCGTCGCTCCAGAAAATGTGGCTCGCGGACGAGACTGTAATTGCCGGTGTCCAAATTGCGATTGGCCCCTTATTGCCAATCAGGGGGGACAAACCCGGCCCTATTTTTCTCATGATCGCGGTCCCGAGTGTGTCGGCGGCTTCGAAACAGCCGTTCACAAGATGGCCAAGCAAATCATCTTGGATCACTTAACCGTAGTGCTTCCCGCTCACTCCGTGGAGATAACGGTTCCCGTTACTTCTGAGGACGATGTTCTAACTGGCAGCGTCCTTTACCCAGAGCGTCCCGTTCTGCTGGTGTCGGCCGTGTCAGAAAAGCAGGCAGAAGAACCTGGTCGTTGGATACCGGACGTTACCGCAACCCTTAAGAACAATGCCAAGCTCTACATTGAGATCAAGGTTACTCATGGTGTGGAGCGACCCAAAGCCGAGGCCTTGGATAACCTCATGGAGATAGATCTGGGCGACTGGCAGATTGATGCCTTGGCGGATACCGAAGTGCTAGAAAGCGCGGTGCTGAGAATGGCTGCTCGTTGCTGGTACCGCTGTTCACTGTATTCCAATTTAAAAAAAGTTAGACAGAAACAAGCGGAACTGGAGGCCAAGGTATCTGAGGTGCTCGATCGCCGGCGCCGACGTGAAGATAAAGAGCGTGATGTTGCTCGCGAACATCAAAGGCAGCGTGAAGCCGCAAGAGCCAACTATCAGGAAGATCTGAAAAAACTCATCGAGCTCAACACGGTCGCTGGTCAGGAAGCGAGAGAAAAGCTCCTCGCTGCGAATTCGAGCAAGCTTTTACTCGACATTCCACAGCGCTTTCCCAGGGAGTTTGCCAGTGGTCGCTGGCCCAAGTATCTATCGGTACGAGTCGCTGGAGACTGGTTGTTCAACATAGACCGGCGGGTATGGCAAACCTACATTTACGAGCGGGCAATCGCTGACGTTCAGAAGGGGCATCAGGTTTCAGTCAAGCCGCTCACTGACAGTGTTGTTCGTCATTTCGGCGTTGTCGACTGGGCTAAGCGTCTAAGCGATCTCAAGCTTGAAGCCCTGTTTGCAACGAGTAATCGCAAGACCCCGGTTGCCGAAAAAAATGTATGGTTTCTTACCAGCGAGGAGAATGCCCTGATACGAACCCCGTCAAGCATCGTTCGAAGCTATCTTGATGCCCTTGTTGCATTTGGTCTACTGAAACGGTCCGGCCCACATACTTACCAGGTAGAAACCTAGAAGGGGTGCGCAAAAACCGGCCTGCAAAGCAGGCTGTCCGTTGCCCCTCATTAGCGACATCGCCACAGAAAATCTCTGATCCACTTAGATTCCGTTGGTTGAGGTTCTAACCCGTATTTCTTCGTTATTCTGGAAAACCTCGCCACGTACGCACATTGCCCAGAGGGCGGCAACCATTCCATCGGGCCTCTTGCGCCCTTACTGCGATTCAGCGATGCCTCGACCGGCAGAAGATTTACAGGGTCATTGGCAAACCGTTCTCGATTTGCGTCACTCCAGTGATTGGCCCCCCGATCCCAGGCCCATTTCAATGGAACGACATGATCGATGTCCGCTTCAGACGCATTCTGAATGACATTTCCCGAGAAAGGGCTTATCCACCTGCCCGTCACGACTCGGCAGCGTCGATCTGTTGCAAATCTGACCGGTGTTGATGACATCTGAATAAGCGCTTCTGCCCTACTGTCCTGGCAATCACCATCTGCATCATCCCATCCGTGGCCAAAGGCTGACCTGGAGTAGCTTTCTGAATCAGACGACTTGATCACTCTCCGATCATTTACAGAAGGACGAGCCATCCCCTTCGGCAGGCGACCATCCGAGGCAAGACATTCTTTAACTGAATCAAATTGCTGAAAGGTTTTGGTTCGGTCATACCAGCTGCTTTGCGGTGGATGGCAGATACCGCTGTTCGACATTTTAACGACTGAAGCGAAAGCTGGGTTGGCGGAGGCCAGAAAGGCAAGAAATACGATCTTCAATACTGCATTGATCAAGTTTTTTGATTCCTTAGAAATGCGGAATGGCTCAATTTGAGGTGCTGGGCCGCTCAAGCACGTCCAGATTCATCATCAGTGGAGTCGCCCTCAGGCTCTTTTTCCATAAGTTCAGCAACGAGTTGTTCGGCTACAGGATCGCTCTCCCCACCATTCTCTCGAATCACCATATACCAGCCAAGAATCAACCCGACGACATTATCATCGGGGCCTTCTTCGAGGTGATCTAAAGGAAGCCCCTCACTGCGCTCACAGATTTGCTTGATTACGTCCCAGTCGAATTCAATTTTGCCTGTCTCAAGGCGTTTCAGCCCGAGATCTGCGAAAGATAGATGATCCGGAATGATCACGCGCGCCTTACGTTGCTCCATTAAAGAGCTCCTGGTTTATTCGGATGCTCAAACCTTAATCGTCCGAAGCTTATCGATCAAATTCATGTATCGCGTCCCAGAGACGAACTCCAAGCCATCGAGCCAGGCGTTCACAATCTCCGATAAGCGCCCTCCTGCCGGCGGAGGTCAAAGGCCGACGTTGCGTGAATACTTCACGCCTTGATTTGTCGCTCAAAACAGCGCTCAGCTGGTAAACAACGCCGGCTGATTTCGGATCGCCGTCCGAGTAAAAGAATGAGATCAACTGGAGAGAATGAATGTCGGCCAGCTCGACTGCCCCCGTGTGCCGGGATTCGCTTGAGCTTTTTCAGAAGGTCCCAGATTTGCGGTCAAACACGGGCCGACCCGCCGAGCGATAGAAGACGTAGCCAATTGTGAGGTACCCGGGAATCAGGATGAACGGTGCGATAAACTGAAACTTGTGCCAAGTGTCGACGACCGGAATCATCGGAAGGGTAAACAAAACAGGCATTACAGCCATCAGGATCTTCAGCGAGGATGGCAATGCAAATGTCAGAGCGAGTGGCCCGAGGGAAACCAGTCTCCGGCGTAGAAGCACGCTTTGGTGTCCATCGGAGACCATGAGACCTTGCTGGCAAAGTGGTCCGCATACTGACTTGTATCAACGGGCCCAGGATTAAAGCGATGTTTCATTCGAGCCCGAAACTCAGCCCACCCCAGAAATTTCAGCACAGCTTTCTTCATGGCTTTGATTGCGACCAACGATGTCGATTACCGAGTGATCTTGCGTTAACCAGGGCGTTCAGGATCAGTAGCAAGACTAGATAAAGCAACATCCATGGAGCCGACAACAGAAGCATCAGTGGCCACAGGTTGCTAGCCAGAAGGATTGTGATGATTGTGTACGCGGTGATGAGGGCACCAATGACCGCTGAAACGACCGCAGCGGACTTCAAATGGCCGCGAAAGAATCTCAAGCTGAAAAGCTGGAGAATGGCGTAGGCGGCAAAAGTTAGGAACAGCAGTTCAATCTTCAACGGCACTCCTAATCTTTCTGCCGACGTCTATCCAGTCTAGGAGAGACTCATGCGTTTCATCCAGCTGAGTTGGGTGGATGCTCACCGATCCGTACCCACCATCAGGAGTGATTGCGTAGGCCGCCACTCTAAATGCCTCGATTCCTGACGATAGAACGGCAATCACATCCGAGTTAGATTCCGCAACAATGGCACAGTGACCTGTGTACCCGGCGGGCAGGTAACTGGTTGCCGCCTCGCCGCCATTTTGATCGGCGACCTGTGCGATCACAGTTCCACTACTTTGGGTCTTCAAAGTCAGGGTCTGCCTCTTAGTGGGCCAGTCAAATCACCAGCCATTTCTGTTTAGAAATAAGTGCTGGAATTCTATTGGTAGGAACAATGGCTGGCAGAAAACAAAAGGTCATGCCCACCTGACCGTTTGAACCTTATTAATCGGTCCGGAGCCGATAGGATGGTGAAAATTTATTCCGGACCTTTTGTCATGCCCAAACTCTCGCAAGTAGCTGTCTTCGCGGCTCTTGGCGTTCTCTCGCTGAGCCACGCCCACCAGTTTTCAGAGATAAAAGCACTCAAACAAAGGCAATCACAGGTCACGCAGACGCTTACAAGCAATGAAGTCGTGTCCATCGTGGATCAGAGGTTGGATCTAGCAGAACAAAGGCTGGCAAAGCACGCCTTTCAAACTCTCATCGGAGAATATGAATTGGCCTCCCCTCGAACACCGGATGACCGGCTCGTATACGGCAACCTGAACGCTCGGCTTACCATGCAGGAATTTAGCGACATTGAGTGTCCGTTTTGCCGCAAAATGCATGGTGGATTGAAATCGGTCGTTGATAACTCCAGCGGCGTCGTAAACTGGGAATTCAAGCATTTCCCTTTAAGCGGTCATAACCCGGCGGCCGCCATGCAAGCCAAAGCCGTCGAGTGTGTGCGAGAGTCCTATGGCAATCAGGTTGCCTGGGCTGCCCTTGACCAATTTTTTGAGAAGACTCGAAGCAATGGTCAGGGGGTCGGTGATCTGCCGACGTTTGCCAGATCGATGGGCTTGAGTGGCAAAGCGATAGAGCTCTGCCTGGACTCTGATGCCCACGAAGACCGAATCTCCGGGGATTATCGTGAGGGATCCAAGCTGGGTATTACCGGAACACCGGCTCTGAGGATTCTTGACCACAAAACCGGTCGTGATTACCTCATCAAAGGCTATAAAACGCCAGAGCAGCTGACCCAGGCCCTTCAGCAGATTCTCGGGAGCTGATATGGCAATTTGCTTTATTGTCGGGCGAGAGGCCCCCTATGAGCCCGACATTCTCACTCCTGTTGCCCACCATACTCTGTCTGTCCTGGACGCAGACCGGAATCTTGTTTTTGAAATGCCGGCGCCTGAATCCGGTTGGTCACAACGGATGCTGGGATCTGTGACAGCACATCTCACTTTGCCTGTGCTGGATGCTTATCTCGGAGATACATGGGTGGGGTCGACAGAGATTTGAGAGTAATCGGGTCCAGCCGTTGAAGCCTTGGCAGCGTTCGATTTTCCATAATCTGAGATTATGCGCAGTAAAGCCCGAACGCGTCTCGCCTTGGCGCGGTCAGTGCAAGATATAACCTCTTAATTTCATTGGGTATAACCAAGACCATAACCGCTTAGATCGAAAAGTTTGGTTAATCCGCTCCGATATATTAAAATACGATTAAGGCTTGGGGAAATTTCTGAGCTGAGGGGAAGTGCTGGGAAGAGGCGCCACACCTCTTCCCAAACCTTCGGAACGATAACCTTAGAGAGCGGCTAACCGTTGAAGCATTATTTCACAATACGGATTTTAGGTTGTTCCAGCCGATTTGGCAAACCTTCAGATTTGATGGGTCAGCGCTGCTCTCGTTTCCATACGGAGGCATGGGCATGGCTAAGCGCTATCGTCACAAGCGTTCCTGGTGGGAGTGGATCACTGACTCGATCGGGTGGGTTCTTCGCCTGATCTTGATTCAGATAATCCGTCGCCTACTTAACGGTGAAGATCCTTTCGGCCGATAAGGCTGCAAGATGATTCATGCTCCTGGGGTAGCGGCACGCTACCCCAGGCTACATGCTCTCAAAACTGAAAACTATAAAGTCACTATAACTCTTAAAGAACTTCCAATTTTGGCAGATTCCTCACAATTTCTTGGGTCCTGAGGCTGACGGCAATCACACGCAGGAACAACTCAAGCGGATACCGTGGATTACCCATGGTTTCAATCGCCCAGTCGTTGGCATCATTGACGATGCCGGACTTCTTATCGGTAGTGACTGCTTGGCGCTCCATTATCCATTCCAGTGCCGGCTTGCCGTTCACCACATAGTCGTAGGCCTCTTCCGGAATGTTCTCGATGGTGATCTTTCCGTTGTAGATGACCCGGGATTTGTCCCCTTTTTTGGCAAACTTCATCTTAGTCACATAGAAATCGGTGTCCTGGCCACCTTTGACGCCCTGAGTCGTCACTCGCAACCCCAGCGGGCCAGAAAGTTTGGCATGGGTGTTTAGGTCCACGCTTTCGTAGTGCAGGTGCATCGCAGCCAGATCACGACCAGCCTGAGCAAAGGCAGCGAAGTCCTCATATCGTTTCATTCGAGGAATGCGTGGCAGCTGCTTTATGAGGTTATCGGCGTAGCGCTCACGGTACTCCTCACTGTGCAGCAGGCCGTAGGTGTAATAGAAAATGTCTTCCTTGGTAAGGGTGGCTTCAGGGTAAGCGGACTGGAAATGGTCCAGTGCTTCGTTTTTGATGGCGTCTTTGCGCTCATATCCGGTTTCGCCGCCCTGTGACAATAGGTCTTCCGCCTGATTTTCATTAGATTCGAAGAGATAAAACGGGAAGCATTGTGCATCGCCTACCAAATGGAGATCCGGAAGAGTGTCAGCCAACAAGACAGAGAATTCCTTTGTGCCTGCCAAAGATAAGCAGATAACTTTGTTTGTAGCATCCCTGTCAGGAAAAATGCGAGGCATCTGGTATTGGCGCTCATTCAAATCCTGGTCATAGTACATCCAAGATTTACTGAAAGGCCTATACAAGCTGGATACAAACCTTTTCTTTTCAAAGGTTAATTTTTTGCCTCTTAATGCTTTTTCAACCAAGCCACCTGACCAACCTATTTTATTTGGGTCATATATGATACTGCTCTTATCAAGGTCATCTTTTTGTGCATGCTCGTTGTAGAAAGCAATGCACTGATTGATGTTCTTTTCAACAGTTTTTAATGAGTAGTTGTAACACCACGTATCACGATTAGTTTTTACACCGGATGAGTGACTTTCAAATATAGTCGCAACATTCTTATTCTTCTTCTCACCTAAACTAATGTAGGTATCAAACAAAGGATCTCGTTGGTTCAACCAGTCCCCAAACGCGTCCGGCTGGATCGCTTGCCAACCGCCTTTCTGGCTAATTCCAGCAATACTGCCGAGCTCAGAAACCGTTTCGAGTTTCTGATCGCGGGTCAGGTAATCCCCAATATCATGGAAGTAGATCTTACCGTGCTCGGCAGATTGGGGATTTTTGACCAGGATGGATACGGCAATAGGCGTGCGAGTGCCTTGTCCGAATACGTTGTCTTTCTCTTTTCGACGTCGCTCGCCTGAGGTTCGTGCATTACCTCGCAAATGGAAGACGTAAAGGTTACTGAACTCTTCAACCAGGCACTTACGAAGCCCATCAGCAGTGTTGGCCTCGATGAACCCACCGTTGGTCACAAATCCGATCACACCGCGATCTTTGATGCGATCGGATGACCATCGGATAGCCCGTATGTATGAGTCATAGAGCGCATTCTTATTCGTGGCAGATGACCTGGCAGCATAGGTACTGCGAATTCGTTCATCCAATTTTGGATACTGAACATTAGCATTATTATCGTTGGCCGACTCTTGCCCTGATGAATAGGGCGGGTTACCAATGATCACGCGGATATCAAGTTCCTGTTGACGCTTACGCCGCGCGCTGTTCTCTTCCAGAAGTTCATCAACTAGGTCAGCTTTTTCCCCCATCTGGAATGTGTCGGTCAGACAGATCCCAGTGAATGGCTCATATTCTGGTTCGAAGATCAGGTCATCATTTTCGCCACTCAGGTTGCCCGTCAGAATGCCGTGGTAGGTTGCCTCAATATTGATTGCCGCAATGTAGTAGGCCAGCAGAACCAGCTCGTTGGCATGGATCTCGTTTTTGTACTTCTCGGGGAGGCGATCTGGCGGGATAATTCCGCTTTGCAGCAAACGAGTGATGAAGGTACCGGTGCCGGTGAAGGGGTCCAGAATATGGACATTCTTATCGGCCATACTGGTTTTGAATTCAGTTTTCAGGACGTCTTCCACTGACTGGAGGATGAAGTCGACAACCTCGATGGGGGTGTAAACGATACCAAGGCGATCCGTCATCCGAGGAAACGCGTTTCGGAAGAACTTATCGTAGAGCTCCACGATGATTCGTTGCTTGCCTTCAGCACTGTTGATGCCTTCAGCACGAAGCTTCACCGATTCGTAGAAAGACTCCAATGTGCTGCGCTCCTTGTCCAGGCTGTGTTCATGCAGCTTATCCAGCACTTGCTGCATCGCCTGGGACATGGGGTTATGTTTGGCAAAACTATATTCTTCGAACAACGCATCAAAAACGGGCTTGGTGATCAGGTGCTGGGCCAACATTTCGATGATTTCTTCATCTGGAATGCTGTTGTTCAGGTCGTCGCGTAGCTCATTTGCAAATGCATTGAACGCTGCAATTTCCTCAACGTGGCTCTCATCTTCCAATATCGCCCTGATCCGGTCGATATGGGTGTTGGCGATCTTGGCAATATCATTTGCCCAGTCTTCCCAGTGGTGCCTGTTGCCACATTTCTTAACGATTTTGGCGTAAAGCGCACGCTCAATGTCGCCGACCTCGAACATCAGCTCTGCCTGCTGATGATTCGGGTTAGGGTCATTAGAGCCAATTGAGCGTCCACCACGGGCACGCCCGGCTTTACGCTCTTTGGTCGATTTTTTAGTGGCTTTTGGCGTCACCTTGTCGGCGACCGCCACGACTTCCATTTTGCTGGGCATGCTGCCGTTGAATTCCAGCTTATTGATCATGGCGTCAAAGCGGTCATCGTGGGACCGAAGGGCGTTTAGCACCTGCCAAACCACCCTATAAGTTTCGTTGTTGTTCAGAGCCTCTTCGGGCTCAACGCCCGCTGGAATAACGACTGGCAGAATGACGTATCCCAGGTCCTTTTCTGGAGCCAAGCGCATCACCCGTCCAACCGACTGTACGACATCCACTTGAGAGGACCTTGGGGTCAGAAACAGAACGGCATCCAGTGCTGGGACATCAACACCTTCAGACAAACAGCGCACGTTCGAGAGAATGCGGCAGGTATTATCCTCAGTGGTGGCTTTCAACCACTCCAGCTTGGCTTCCTTTTCACTGGCGTTCATGCCACCGTCGACATGCTCGGCCTCGCAAGTCATGGTCAGCGCCGGATCAAGCGTGGCATCAGGATCTTTGTCTCGAAGCGCTGAAATTTCTGCTTCCTGGTACTGCGACACTACAGCACCAAACATCTCAGAGATCAGCTTCGAGCTGACCTTGTGGTTTTTGCCCTTGTATTCCTTTTCGATGACCTGACAAAAAGCGACCGCTCGCTTCATTGGATCGGGCTCTTGCCCCATGGTTTCAACCAAGCCCTGTTTCGACAAGGCTTTCCAGCAACCCACGATCTTTGCGGCATCATCCACTTTTAGTGAGTTGTCGGCGTCTTTCAGAAGGCTCTGCAGGCGCCGGTTGACGTGGGTTTCCTCAACAGCGAGGACAATCACCTTGTAATCGACAAGCAGCTTGCGGGCCACGGCCTCGGAGAATGTGATGACATACAGTTCCTCTCCGTATAGCGACTTGTCATCCATTGAGCATAGTGTGACGTTCTCGGTGCTCTTGGCATCATCTCCATAGATGCGGGGGGTTGCTGTCATGTAGAGGCGTTTGTTGCCTTGGATGTAGCTGTTGTCATGGACTCGAACAAAAGCTGACTCCTCCTCACCATCAAAAGTTGCACCGGTGGTTCGGTGCGCCTCGTCGCAGACGATTAGGTCAAAGGCCGGGATCGGGTTGGCTCCAGTGGTCTGAGCCTCGTTCATAACCCCAATGGAGTGATAGGTCGAGAACACAACAGTCATAGCATCAACGCTGTGGTGATCTGCCATGTGTTTCTGCAGGGAGGCCGCGTTGGTGGTGGCTGGATATTGCAGGTCACTGATTCCGGCAATCACTCGGTCATCATCTTTACCGCGCCGCTTCCCGACATCGCTATCTGAGCAGACCGCAAAGCTTTTCAGGGGGATCGCAGATTCCTGAGTCCACTCGGTGAGTGTCTGACCAAGTAGAGAGAGGCTGGGGACAAGGAAAAGTACCCGTTTACCTTTGCCAGCCATTGTTTCGGCTATCTTCAACGAAGTGAACGTCTTGCCTGTGCCACAGGCCATAATCAGCTTGCCGCGGTCGGCTGTCTTGAGTCCATTCACCGTAGCGTTGAGAGCATCAATTTGGTGTTCACGGAGTTGCTTCTGAGCCTTTAGGACTGGCTTTATATCGTCATGATACTGCGACCAATCTATGACGCTGTTTTCCAGGTTATGAAGGTCAATTCGGGACACGGGGGGATGCTGATTCTCCAGGGAGTCCTGGGCATTTCCAGTCCACTTATCCGTCGTTGTGACAATAATCCGGTGACTAAAGTAGCTTTTCCCGGATGCGGTAAAAAAGCTGTCGATGTCGCTTTTGCCGATCGTGTGGTCTGGCGAATAGTTCTTGCACTGGATCGCATGGAACTCGCCATCTGCGGTGATGGCTACTAGATCGATGCCGGTATCTTTCTTTGTGCTGATACTAAGGTCTGCGCCGTATCGGTCAACCCAGTCGGAGTAGGACAGCACCTCAGAATATTGCTCTTTATAGAAGGGCTCCGTTTTGAAGTATTGAACCATCAGGTTCTCGAAGCTGGTTCCCTTGTCACGCTCTGTCAGCGTCATTTCTCTGAACTGCGACAGTATTCTTTGGAGGGCTGTCATCATCATTCCTTGGTCCATTGTTCTCATCAGCAGTCCAGGACTACCTGTTGATTTAATCGTTTCGGTAAAACTACCAGTTAGTTAGCTCTCAACCTAAATAGAATGTCCATTACGCCGAAGTGAAGCGTTGAGGGTCGTCCGGCTAACAGAGAAATGTTCGGCCACTTCCATCTTGGTCATTGTCGGGTCAGAAAGCATTGCAGCGGCCTTTTTTACATCCGATGCAGACATGGCTGGTTTTCGTCCCCCTTTTCGGCCACGGGCCCGGGCAGCTTGTAACCCTGCGATTGTCCTCTCCCGGATCAGGTCATGCTCAAATTCAGCCAGAGCGCCGAAGATATGGAACACTAGGCGACCTCCGGAACTGGTGGTGTCGATGGATTCCGTCAGAGACTTAAAGCCAACCCCCCGATCATTGAGGTCATGAACAATCGCCACCAGGTCCTTCAGAGATCGAGCGAGGCGGTCCAGTTTCCACACAACCAGAACATCGCCCTGCCGGAGCATACGGAGACACTGCGACAACTCGGGTCGCTCACGTAGGGTTCCGGTAAACTTTTCCTGAAAGACCTGTTCGGCCCCAGCCATCTTCAGGGCGTCCACTTGGAGTTCTGGATTTTGGTCCTGGGTGCTGACGCGCGCATAACCTATGATCATAAAAGGAGCCTTTTCTTGTCATAGATTGTTGTACGTGATTGTTGAACACAAAACAAGGTAAAAATGGGGGTTTTTGAGGAGAAAGTAGGAGCGTCCAACAAACGACCGTTTTCCAGCTATCACGAAGTGCATGCTGGATTTGGATGTATTCGAGATTTAGAGGAGTTTAGCACCGCTGCAGCGTGGTCCCCGTAACGGCCGGAAAATACAATGCACTCGGCGCCTAGATTTCATTGGCAAAATGCTAGGAGATAAAGGGATTAAATGGGGCCACCTTCGTTGGAGAGACAAGGGAGGGTTGTTGTTTCCGACCATGTTCGGCTCTATACTATTATCATATGGAATTTTGGAGGTTATCAAATGATAACTATTGAGTCCGGCGGAAAAGACAAATCCCGCAGCGAAGCCATGAAGGTGTTTAAGCCTCAGCTTGAAAAGCGGACGCTTACCGATGATGAGCTACGCGCCCAAAAAGAGCTGGTTGTGAAGATCATCTTTAACAGAAATTCTACTTACCGAAAGGGAAATTCGGACATCGTTCATTCCATCATGGAAGGGTTTCCCGCGGCCGCAGTATCTCGGCTCGTTGAGTACCTCAACATCCGTCAGAATGAGATGCTAAAGCTTCTGCATATTACATCGGCAACTTTCAGTCGGCGCAGGAAAGACGGTAAGCTCGAGTCTGTCGAGTCCGATAGGGTCTATCGGTATACGCGTTTGGCTGCATTAGCAACGGATATGTTTCATGGGGATGGAGAGGCAGCCCGGCACTGGCTCAAGAGTCCTGCTTACGCATTCAAAGGTGAAACGCCGCTGGAACATGCTCAAACTGAATACGGTGCTCGTGAGGTGGAGAATCTGATCGGACGGATTCGACATGGAATTCCTTCATGAGTGAGTTGAAATTATTCAGGATATGCGACCCACAATACGCCGAGACGCCTGATCAGATGCTTTCTGGAGAGGGGGCTTTTCGATATGGGGGGCGTTGGAATACTCCTGGGAGTCGAGTTGTCTATTTAGCGGAATCCCTGTCGCTGGCTGCCTATGAGTTGCTCGTGCATGTTCCTGACCAGGTTATTGCTCCCTACAAACGGATCAAGGTTGAGGTGCCGGAGAAGCTAATCATGACTCTGGATGATTCTGTGCTTCCAGATGATTGGCAAGAACCCGGCCACCCTGACTTGGTAGCGATCGGTGATGACTGGATTGCCAGCGAACAGTCTCTGGGCCTGTCAGTACCTAGCGCCCTAATTCCTGGAGAACGAAACGTAATGCTGCTTCGGGATCACCCCGATTTTGACAAAGTGCGGGCGGGCGAGATTGAAGATTTTCGTTATGACACTCGGCTTACGGGACTTATGAAAAAGCGCTTATCATCGGTTGTCGATGATGAAGAAAACGACTGAACTCAGCCATCCAAGTCAGCTTTTACGTGCTCCTGAAGACTGGGGCAGATTCTCAAGAAGTTGAAATGGAAACCGGCGACTTTGAGCCATATACGGATACTGCAACCATCATTATCCCACCATCCCATCTGGCCCTCAGCCATTAAGGACAATCGCCTAGCTCGCTTAGGGTGCATCGCCCACCCGCCGAATTTCCTGGGATCCCCAGATCAGGACACAGGGCTTGCCTGAGCGATCCCACACAGCAATCGCGGGGTCTTCCGATTCTGCGGCAAGCGCCCTCGCCTTTTGTTCAGCATCATGCAATGATGCAAATCCGTGTTGATCGGCCCTATCAGCCGTAAAATAACCACAGTAAAATTCTGATTCTTTCATCTGCTACCTGCCTTGGTATTGCCACCTCAGTTCACTGGGCGGCCTGCACTCCTGCTGTATTGGTCAATCAATTTGCTGTACTGATCGACCGTGTCAGAGTCTAAGCCAATTGCCCCACCCCGCTCTGCAAGCTCCTGAGCTGCAGCAACCAAAGCGCCATCCAGTTTGTCTTCGTAACGGGTGTCTTTTAAATTTACATCAATGGCGGCCTGCAGGACCTTCAGCCCGTCTTGCAGGGTTTGCTGGGAGTTCGAAAGCCAGAAGCCGATCCGATATCGACAAGGTGCGAAACCAATTTCAGCACAGCGGCTAAATGCATCCATCGTGTCTCGGGCCAGCTGTTTGAGTCCACTGGCCTCAATAGTTGGTGCCATAGGAATGGCAACCTCTGGCCCGCGAACCAGATGGTTCAGCAGATTGGTTTCCGCCACGAAGTAATCAGCAGGCCAGTATCCTTTGTCCGACGCCAATTTCATGAGATCGAAGGCGGCTTGCTCCCGGTTGGGAATATCCGCCTCGGCGAAAAGCAAGAGAAGAGCATTGTTAACCAGGACATCGACACTCATGTCTCCGCTGGTCAGCCGGTTGACCCAGTGATTCGGTCCGTAATGAACAATGAAAGGGATACCAACCTCTTCCTGAAAATGCGGCGACGTTGGCGTTGTGTGGTCCATGCCGATTGCCAACAGCAGCGTTTGCAGGCGCTCTTCGCTGGTGTCGAGGTTGTGCCCGAAAATCTTGGAGACCCGATCAAAGGTAACCTCTGGAAACGGCTTTCCAGAGGGGGCGTCAGTGGAGGCCGAGACCGATGCAGCGGTTATCAAGGCACCCACCAGACAGAGAGATCCGACTAACCGGTTCATTCTACGAGCTCCCGGTCCCTCACTTCATCGATCTGCCAGCTGTCGATGTCGGTTGAGTAGCGAAGCTCGATGGTGCGTGCAATCGTCGGAAGGTAATCGACACAGCTATTGGTCACGAGGTAATGCAGTTCAGATTGCCGGGGCTGAGAGCCATAGGTTTTGGCGTTCTGGAACGTGAGGCTCTCACACTTTGCATTCATTCGCTCGAGTTCGAGAACGCGATGCTGCTCAATGTCTGTACCCTGGCCGGTTGTTTGGGCCAATTGGGCGACCAATTCGCTCAGAAAGCGGCGGTATTTTTGGCTGTAGAAGACATTCAAATCTCGATCAGACAAACCGACAGCAGCCTTGTCGTAATAGATTTCAACCAATTCTCTGGCGTTCGCTTCCGTTGCCAAACGCAAAGATTTTCGGTCGTACTCAGGGGGATCGGCGAGCGCCAATGTGCTCAGGGCAGCCGAAAGCAGCAACAGGGTCAGTTTTTTCATCGCTAATCTCCAAAGTAGCCTTTGCGGTCCATTTTGAGCTTCCGCCAGATCGGCAGAATCTTCTGCACCAGCTCATCGCGATTTCTAATAGCTCGAATTCGAATGATCGGTTGATCCGCATCTTTTGTTTCAAGAACCAGTGTGGACAGACCGAACAACCCCATGAGTCCTGCCGGCGGACTCTTGATGTCCGAGACCTCTGACATTTCGCAGAACAATTCCTGGCGGAAGATTGAGGTGATGCCCTTCGCTTCTTTGATCTTGTTGCGGGTGATAACGGTCCGCTCACACTTCACCGTGAGATAGGACATGAGAACGTTCAGGACGCCAACAATGAGAAGCCCGTAGATTGAATACCGGACCACTTGATCGATCAGTGGTGTGTATTGCTCTTTCAGCCCTGCGTTCCATAACACCAGGCCAACGCCGGCCGCCGCGAAAACGAGGCCCCAAAAGATAAAGCCACCAAGATTTACTATCTGCGATGGACTGCCCTCCCAAACAACTTCTTCGTTGTCGTAAGAGACGGGGGTGCTGGCGTCCAAAGGATCCGTTTTCGGATTTGCTTCAGCCTCGATTTTATTGGTCTCGCTCATGATTTCGTCCTATGCAGCTCGAGCATGTTCCAGGCAAGCCAGTGCCGTCGAAATCGAAGCAGTTGCCGGAACGTGGGGCTGGTGTTTGCTGAGTTTGTGGTGGAGGTGGTCTGATGAGCCCAGAACGAGGTGAACCACTGGTCTAAGTCCGGCGGAGGCCAAAAGCCAATTGTCTGGCTGATGGTCCACAACGATCAGAACATCTTGCGGGCGTGATTGGGCGATCACGCTTCCCAATATGGTTTCCGGGTCTCTTGCCAGGTCCAGATTGTTCAAAACCAGGACCGGGCATTCTGAGGGAATCTGAATCACGTTCTGCCGCCTGCACTCAATCAGACAAAACGTAGAAAAGTGTTCGAGCAACTGGAATAAACTACGGTCGATGGCCGCGTCGGCAGAATCGAATTCGGTAACTCGCATGACGTTCATTGTTCCCGCCCTCACCTTAAGGCCTGCTCAAACGCACCAAGCAACAGCATGAAGCTGATCGACATGCCCAGTGCGGTTATCGCTCGACTCATGCTGCGATACACCCGCTCTTTTTCCTTATAAAGCCCCGTCACAGAGAGCCCGATTTCTACGCAGGCAAAGAGAATTCCCATTTTGGCGGAGATGAAGAGCAGCAACGGAAACGTCATGCTGACGGGGTCACCCATCTGAATGATGACAAACATTGCAATCGCAGCAGCCACGACGACGAGGATCGGGTATGACCGGGGCGAGCGAAGCCAGCGAGAAAACATCTTTTACAACCCAGACGCGATTTTCGGACGTGACCACACTTTGATGGGCGGGTGATCAGCTTTCCTGTCTGCCAAAACCCCATCAAACATCGCCACCAGCCGAATCACTGAGATCCCCTCTTTTACTGCGAGAGCGATAATTCGGAAATATGCCGCAGTGGCGGATTCGGCCGTTGCCTCAAACTGGTATTTGGTCCGGTTTTCCGTGTACACGTCGGCATTGAAAAATTGCCCATCCCAAAGCCGGCCGCCGAAATTCGCGTGAACGATATTGGTCAAAGGGTCACCCCATTAGATGAAAAGTGAAGCGAAGAGAACCAGCGCGGCGCCGGTGATGACCACATTGATCTGCCGATCCTGAGACAGAAGCTGGTCACGCTGTTGGCCGTCTATCTTCCCAGACTGAAAGAGCCGGTTAACGACCCATCGTATTAACGGTGTGGTGATGAACATGAAGGCGCCCTCCTGAGCTTCTGGCCAGTTTATTGAGGGCACTCGGCGAATTGGGGATCAAAAGGTCAGCGGAGTGTGACCTTTTAAAATTCGGGTCTCGGGTAGTCCCCGGCAGCCAGAGCCTGCTCAACAAGCGCGACCTGAAATACCAGGTGTGCCGCTGTATTGAGATTCTTCGTGTCATCCAACCACGACTGGAGTGTTCCAGCTTCCTGCTGCTTGAAGACTTCAAAACTGTCAGCGCGCGCAACCGCGGGATTGATGTTGCTGTAGGGCAGGAAACTGGCAAAAGAATGCTGCCGGGCCAGTCTAAGGATCACTCTGCGTGCTCTACCCAGGATCTTGCGATCATTCCGGTACAAAACACCCACCGGTGTGCGCAGAGCCAACCAGATAGCAATATCCGCCAGCAAGAATCGCCCTGACAGTGAGTAGTGTACGAGGATGATTGAGACCGCTGCCAACCCGATTTGATCCGCGATGCCGGCCGCCTCGAATCGAAAGCTCAGTCCAACCAGAAGAAGCACTGACAAGACCCAGATGACCAGTGACGCTCCAGCCGCGATCAGGCGAGCCGGTGTGCTGGACAGACCCTGAAAAGTAACTGTCTTGAGCAGCTCTGATGTAAAACCCATGTCCGTGATGTCCCTGTTTGTGTGTTGCTTTTACTTTCTCACGGAATTTTTCACGGGCAAGGTAGCTAGCAGGAAGAAAAAAACCCGCCGAAGCGGGTTTTGAGGGTCTAATTCGATTTTCGACAGTCTTGTTGATCCGCCAGGCGACAAATCTCTTGCCACTGAAGTCGGCGCTGATAGATCACAAAGCCGGTACCGACTGTGCCTACCAGGGTAAGGACGATTCCAAACATGAGAAAAACTGACATGGCATTGCCCATCATTGTTTACCTCTTGTCATTGGAGCGGAACGCTTACTGACAGTCAAGTTCAGGCGCTGACTTCGCAGCACCAGAAGATCCTGGATCAGCTCATGCCCTGCGAGATCGCGAGCCATCTCCACTTCTAACACGAGAATGATGGCGAGCAACCACGTCAATAGAACCATGGCGATTGCGTCAAAACTGGTGAGTTCCAGTCCATCGGCAAAGGTTTGGAACAGGTGTCCGGCCATTAAAGCGGAGGCGGCGTAGGTCATCGTTTTCAGACTGCCCACCAACCTGGTGCTTCGCCGGTAGCGCATTTTCTGAATGATCAGATCCTGCGTCCGTAGTCTGTTGAGTTTCTGGTACAGCAATTTCATACGTATGTTCTCTCCAGGCAAGACCTCGCTCAGAGAGAACAAGCCAGACCCCGGAGAGGGTTGGCTTGCTCTCCGAGGTCGGCATTTTGTGGTTTAAGCAGTCTGTCGTGGACGGTCCCTCAAGACGTTTCCGATCTGGCCAAAACCAGAGGGGTCACGCATCAACTGGTCCGCCCAGTCCACACCTTTTGAATCCGATTCGAGCATCGGAATTGATGGCAATATCAACTGAACATCCAAGCCCAGAAGGCCGAGCTTCTCGGCCAGCGTGTTTGCAGCGACTTCACCCGCTTGGTTACGGTCTTTGTCGACGAAAATCAGAACCTTTTCTACCCATTCGGGCGGCAGAAAGGATTGCATCATGGTCGTCGACAGCGTTGGCCACACTGGGAGCTGCGTCATAAGGGTTACCGCAAGAGCTGTCTCCAGTCCTTCTGCGACACCCATAATGGTTCCTTTCACCGGATTCACGCGAATCTGGCGACCCCGGCTCTCTCTGTTGACCGCAGGGGTAAGTTTTCGCGACTTGTTCTTGCTGTCGGAAAACTCCACCTTTAGCCCACTTTTGGTAATGAACGTCCGATGAATCGAGACTGGTTCACCCGCGTTATTGCGGACCAGACCAAGAATCGCGCCGTACTGGCCCAGCGTTTTACCGTCGGCACCAACGTAGTTGAGCGACGGATGGAACCGCAGGTCATCGGCGAGCATGGCTGCTGTTCTTAGCCTTCTGCGTTCGAAATAGGCTCTCGCCGGATACGAGCGCAGGTCGTTCAGTGGCAGAGCATCCCCCCAGATCTGGTTAAGCCAAAGCCGAAGCTTTGAATCGTCCTGGATCTGAGTCTTGGGCGTCCTGATGGGTTTGGTGTCCACGATCCTTCCGCCCAAAAAGGCTTCAAGTTCGTCGTAGGTCTTGGTGAATGACCAATCGTTCACCCACATCAGCATATCGATGCCTTCAGGGATCACTCGCCAAGCCTGTTTTACGCCGCCACCGGTGGTGTTGGCGTCACGAAACAGCCGGAAGCCATCGGTACCACCGTCAATGGGACAAGGCACGTTTTTGCCAAGCTTATTGACCGCAGTTTCGAGGGCTGGCGCCAGTGCAAGAAAAGCACTGAGCCAACGTCCTTCCATGCGACGTTTCAAAGCAGTTGAGTTTCGTTTTTCCATGGTTCTCCTCCAAGCAGTGAACTTTTCAAGGGACACTGCCGAGCAGTGAGTAAGAAAGGGCCGGAGCCCTTTCAGTCATCAGTGAAGCGTCAGAACGACTCTTTTGTATTGCACCCAGGTATTCCCGAACTGCTGGAAAAAAAATTCGGTGGTTTTCCGGGGCTCATAGATCGTCATGAGTCGGATTGGCTTGCCGTTCCGCGTGGTCAGGCCCTGCTCAATCGAGAGTTGAGGTTGTTGAGACATGGTGCGTTTCCTTTTGAGTATTGAGGGAACACACCAGCCCCAAGGGACAAAGTGTGTCCCTCAGAGGGTTGAGGTCTTTTATTAGCCGAGCATCTTCTTGCGGTAATACCGCAACCACTCGACCATTGTTTCCGGATCTACGCCCCACTCCCTGCAGCAAGTTGCAAAGGAAAAGGGCATTTCCCGATTTTCGGACAGGATCCACTCCCAGGCTTCGTCACACGGTTTTCGAACACCACCGTGCTGACGGATGCCAAAGGCGCTTTTCACTGACTCGATAAGAAGCCGTTCACGAATATCCGCGAAGGCTGACTCGGGGATCTCCTGCAGTGGGCCCGAAGGCTCACAGAAGTCCGGTTTCCGAGAGGTTTCCATGTGTCCTCCTTGCGAAGAACACACCAACCCAACGGGAAGATGTGTTCCCGCCTGGGCTGTTGGAAGATTGTGGAGTCAGGGATCGAGATCGAGGACGTTGCCGGCGATGCGAAACAAAGCTGATTGCAGCTCCCTCACATCGTTGATGACTGTCCAATTCCCGAAATACGACTTCACAGCGTTTGAGCCTATACCGATGGCATAGGTGTCGATCTGCTGTTTCATCAGATCTAGCAGGTAGTTGACTGCGTGACCGTTGTTCGGAGAACCGTCGGTAATCACAATCAGGACCTGACGTGGTTTATGACTGGCACTGAGTTCCCGTGCCGCGTAGAGCATTGCTTCAGCCAGAGGTGTGCCACCGCCGGAACTGACCAGGAAGCGCCCAAGATTGGGTCTCACCGGCTGTCCACGATGGATCATTGGACTGACATTCCCCCCACAACCCGGAAACATCGATACTGCGATGTCACATTTCGGGATGGTGGAAATAGCCAGCGCCAACGACACAGTGGCCTGATTGGCAATCTCCTGTCTTTGGCTCATGGAACCACTTGTATCGAGCAGTACATGAACCGAGGTTTCCGGCCTCTTGTGTTCGTCTCGCTGGATGAACACTCGAGTGTCGCCCGCAGCCAAACGGCTTAGACGACGACCATCAACGCGGCGCCCGCGGTCATGCAACCACTGGCGCTGTCGGTTTTCAGCCTGTAAAAGTCCCAGCAATCGGCTACGAATGCTTGAAGACGTCAAAATGCCCGCCTGCAGTTCACTCGTATCACCGTTACCATTCCTCATGTCCTGGCCCACACCGGTATCAATCTCAAAAGATTTACCGGATTGGTCTTCCCGGGCCTGTAAACACAAGTCTTCTTTTAGCTGTTGACCGGGATTGGTCGGCATATCCTGCTCCGACATAACCCGTTCATAGGTGCCTCCTGCGCCGGCGTCACTGGAATCATCCGAAGACGAGTCCGATTCTGCCTGATCACCCGCTGAGTCCTGGTCAGACATAGATTGCTCACCGGAAGCATCCGATGGGTCATCCGTCTGATCAGCGGCTTCAGGAGAGGAATCTCCCTGAGTGTCGCCGTTCTCAGATGAGGAATTTTCTGAGTTGGAGTTCGGGTCCGAAGAATCCCCCTGGCCGTCGGGTGACGGATCAGGCGGCTGTGACGAATCACTATCCGGGCCGGACTTTCGCTCCTGCTCTTCCTCTTTCTCGGCATCCTTTAACGCTTTCAAAATGGCTCGGGCCACCTTTAGAGCGTCATCACTGGTTGTCATGGACAACATGTATTTCGCCAGCAACCCGTCCAAACGGACGAAGAAACCTCTGGGAAACGTCTGCTCCAAGACCTTCAAAGACTCTGGAATCAGCGGTTGGTAGACCTGCCGATCCAGAAACTCCCCATACAACCGGTGGTAGAGGTAACGAAACAATTGCGATGCCTCGCTTTCTGCCGCGGTCGGTACGGGTGTCCAGCCTCGCTCATGGATGTAGTTCTCCATGGCTTCCAGCGTGAACTGAGTCCCGGGAAAGGCGAGCTGGATAGCTCGCTCAATCCGGATGTCCTCAATCAAGTTGGTCATACTCTTTTCGATCTCAGACCGGCACTTTTTTAAGGTGTCGAAGCTGGACTCGCGAATATGAGCTGCTTCGTGAGAGAGATAGCCAAACAGCACATCTTTCATCTCACTCATGTTGTCTAGCATAGGCAGCACAATGGTTTTGCCATCCGTCATGGCGTCTGAGCCCGAAAGCACGACGCGCACACCAAATTGCTCACCATAGGCAGCTGCCACGATTGGTAATGCCCGCTCGAGAGCGGATTGTCTTTGGTTCATAGTTCCGCTCCTAGAAGTAGGCGCCCATTGCTGATGCAGTGGTTGGAGGGGTTGAGGAAGGTGCAACCTGGGGCTGTGCGTTTCCGCTCTGGAGTCCGGCGATCAGTTTTGTCACCGAGAATTCTCCAGACACGATTCTCTCCAACTTTTTATCGTCAGAACACATCGTGAGGAACGTCAGTACCCTGCCGAACACGGGATGATCCTGGTCGATTCGTTCCGCTGGAATAGAGCTACGCAGCGCACGGAATTCGCCAAGAACCCTGAGAATCCGGCCGTTGCCGAAACTCAGGGTGTCCAGCTTGGTCACCAATGGGTCGAGTTGTTTGCAAAGTGTCTTTCCGCCGATGGCGCGTTTCCGCTCCAGAAGACGATCAGACATCTCACGGCAGCTCAGTCCGACTTCGTGCAGGATTTGATCGGCAATTTCTGCCTCATCCGGTTCGAAGCCTTCCAGGGGCTGCATTTTGTAGAGCTTAAATTCGAACTTGAACGCGCTCGCCACGGTTTCACGGTCAGGAACCTGATCCCGCATGATGTGAGCGTATTCTTCGTTCTCCGCGATCCAGTCTTCCTTGTTGCGGTCAAAATCGTTGAGAAATTGCTGCAACGCGGATTCAAAGCCGGCCTTCACGGTTTCGAGTTTGGCGACGACGTCATCAATCGCTTCATCGCGTACAGCGAATCCGCCCATGAAACGTGTTCCTTCAGCCAGACATGCCCTTTCTGCCGATTTGCGCTTACTGAGCAACGGATCGAGAGCTTTGGGAGGAAAGATCTTCTTTCGCCCCAAATCCAGCAGTTTCTGTGGTGGCAACTTGCCGTCTATGCCCAATCGAATATCACTGTCGCGAGAGGCTTTTTTCTCACCGCTCCAGCACCGCATTTTCAGATGGACAAGGGTGGTCCCATGGATGAATTCCATGTGTTATCTCCTTAGCAACTATGAGAAGAGGGTGTACCGCCGGAGGCCGGCGGTGAGTTGTGGTTCAGAGAACCGAGGTCGAGGAAAGACTCAGAAAAAGGCGGCCTTTGTGTTTGACTCAATTACCGTCAAATCAATCGGTGCCTCAATTGCGCCCAGTGCGATGGCGTATTTCCTGAAGTCAGCAGTGGGACAGCTCTGACGCATGTCCGAAAACTCCTTGGACGTACCGTAAAGCTCTGCGAGCTCATCGAAACTGTCCGTCAGGAGAGTGTTGTCGTCGTCCACAATTTCTATGGGTGCAAATGAGAGCGAGGCTGAGGGGCCTTGCTCGGTCAGATGCCGACGAAGAGCAAACAGCAACAGAATTGCCAACGGACCTTCGGAAAGTTCCGCGCCACCGCTATGACTGCCACCTAAAAGGCTTTTGAACACTGGCAGTGATGCCAATGTGGTTGCCTCATCACGGAATTGCGCCGTGAACGTGTTGAGTACAGACGCCAAGAAGCCGGCGATCTGCGTTTCGGGAACCTGAGTCGAGATCCGAAACCAAAACTGGTTTGGAATGCTGCTCTCTGGATCACCTCTTGCTACCACCATATTGGTGTTGCGATCGATAGTTAGTCCTGAACAGCGCTCATAGCCTTTGCGAATTTTCGCATCGTGGAGGCTTATCCAGTCTGACTTCTCCGTTGGTCTGAACGTCATGACCTTGCCACGTCGCCCATACCAGACATCGTGACCACCATTGGCGTTCGGTTTTGGGTCAACCGCCCAAATCTTATCGGACGTTTCATCCGCATAGTGAAGGACTTTGATATCAAGGTTCATGCTCAAGCTCCCTTGGACCAGGAGGTACCAAAGATGTCCTGTGCGATGCGCTCGATTGCAATCCGTTGCTCCGGTTCCGCTTTAGCAAGGAAAGCTTGGTTCAGCGAATAGGACAGAGCATTTGGTGCATTTCGGAAGGCCAGTGCCAATTTTGCCCAGCGACACAATGTGCGCGTGGACATGGTGATGGTCAGCGGCGTGGCTGTTTCCTCACCCCCGATGAACAGCTTCCGAATCTGATTCGCAACGCGAACCATCTTCTTACGCAGCTCTTCGGGAAGGTCTGGTGCCTTCTTTTCAAGGATCATCAGTTCAACGTCCTCGGTTGGATAGTCCACATGCACCATCCGGAATCGATCAAGGAAGGCAATATCAAGCTGGTTTACACCCTGATACAGGCCGGTGCTGTCGCCAGAACCAACGCTGTTGCCGTTCACAATGAACCGAAAATTTTGATGAGCGTGAATCACTTCGCCACCGTTTGTCGCAATGACCAACGGGTGTCCTTCGAGGACATCATGCAAAGCGGCAAGCTGACCGGGATCAGCTCGATCGACCTCGTTCAAAATGAACAGGTGACCATCACGCATGGCAACAGAAAGGGGTCCGTAAACGAACTCCATCGTGCCGTTAACCAATTTCCAGGTGCCTACCAGGTCGTCGAACTCCATGCGCGAGTGTGCGGTGAAGCTCTGCGTCGGCCAGTTAAGTCGTGACGCAACTTGGTAAGGCAAGGTCGTCTTCCCTGCCCCGTAGTGGCCAGAGAAGTAGAGCCCATCGTCGTCGGGATCATCCAGAAAGTTCAGGATGTCTCGCAGAGTCTCCCTGCGGAAAACGTAGGAATCGTTTCGCTTGGGAATGTAGGGATTGGTGGAATCGGCGAAACCGGCTGTGATTACTTCAGCTGGAACGTCGAGGTTAAAGGTGTTGCGAATGGGCAGTGCCTTGTCGCGAACGGTCATAGAAAGCTCCTTTTCAGTGAGAGTTCACTTATTCCAGAGCGGCATCACACACCAGAAGGTGATGATGGCCTTCTGGCAAGTGAGATTTTTTGAGAGAGGAATTACAGCCGTGGCTGACGTGTCCGTTTCAAATTCCGGTGTGGACACTTATTTTGTCGTGCAAGCACGATCAAAATGCTCAAGGGATTACCTGGTGTGGTAACCGCCTTCCATAACACCCTGGTTGGTAGGGCCCTAGAGAAGGCAGACACGAAAAATGGAACTGTTCCGAGGATAAAGTCCCCGGAACAGCCATTGCTGGTTTAGAAGTAAGCCGCTTTGACTGGCGTAATCACCTCACTCATGTCGCGGTTGACCAGTTCATCCTCAGAACGAGTGAACCGGACTTCCTCGCGAGAGGGCTTGCGGTAATTCTCCAGCTCGGTGCTCAAATCCAGGTCAGGAAAGTTTTCCTGAAGGTATTTGAGGTAGTCGACAGATCCCGACTTTTCGAAGCGAGTGACCTTAACGCCGCCGACATCAGCATGGCGAAAAGGCCCCATCAGGTTGATCAAGGCCTTTTGGACATCTTTCTGGTCTTTTTCAAGAGCCTTAAGCTTGTCCTTCAGAGACTTGATCTGTTCCTGTTGCATTCGCCAGGCTTCCGCATGAGCTTCCCACTTGAATTTTTCCGTTCCGCTTTCCGGGATGAACCAGTCGCGATCAGGATCCAATTCAGGGGGCTGCCCAGTCTGGACCAGTTGCCAAAAGTGCTTGGCAGCCTCGATGATTTGGTTTTCCCGTTCGGGAGTTAACCGAATCTCGAAATCCTGGTCCGCACCATCTTCCCGGTAGAAAATGAGTCGTCCGATGCTCTGGCCGGCCACAGTCAACTGAGCCTGAACCTGAGCCTCATACAGTTTGAAGGCCGTGGACTCGACTCCGTTTGCCTCAAGGTCATCCCAAACAGTTTTGGAAGGCGCCTTGAATTCGTAGGGTTGGTCCTGTGTGTCCACACCATCAAACGAGGCGCGCAGCACATCCCATTTGGCACACTCACCGCACATCGGAAGCAGGAACTCACCGTAGCGGGATTCGGCCAATTGACGTGCTTTATCCTCGAGGGCGACGCCTCGTTGGATGTTCGGGTTGCCTGAAAGGTCTGGCGGGTTAATCCGTCCGATCTTTTCAGCCCAAAGTTGCCAGGGGGTTTTATAGGGGCTCAGTCCGAGGATCACCGGAATGTCCGTTGCGGTTATCCCCAGGGCTCGCCATTTCAGCCATTCTTCAGAGCGCTGGTTCAGGTCAACCACAGTCATTTTCGGCATTACGAATCTCCATAAGAGGGGTAATGCCGCCCAAGGGGTGCATTACCCCATTGGGTTGAGAGAGTGAGTGTTTAGGCAGTCTGGCTCATGGCCGGAAAGTCTTTGATGTACTGTTCGCAGAGTTCTGCAAACATCCTCGCGTAGCTTTCGGATGGAAAGTCAGCGACCGGGAATTCCGGATATTGAAACTGAACACCGGGCCGGAGGTGGCCGATGACCGAATAGAAGTTCGGTCGGCCGTCGTTGCGCTGAGGTTCCGAGTGAGACAGATAAACGGCTTTGACTCGGAAGGAGTCGTAGTCGCGGATCTTCTCCAGGCTATCGAAGTAGAACATCGTCATCTTTGGTTGAGTTTGAGCGTTCATGATTATTCCTCTTGAGTAGAGATGAGAGGCATGAACACCCGTGTTGGGGTCCATGCCCCAAGTGGGTTTAGGTTTTATTGATTTACCGCTGCGGACGGGACGGGTTGGGCTTTTGCCTTATCCAATTCGTCCAGAGCGTAGGCCAGCTCAGAGGAATCTTTGATCCTCTCCACCATGACCTCTTTGCACGCTTCAAAAGCGTTTTGGGTTTTCGCCCGGTCCACCAGATTCTTCACGGTGTTGAGCAATTGGGCCGAGAGTTCTTCTCTTGGCGGTGGTGCAGGAAGCGCCGAAGGCGTAACCGGCTTGTGCTGGTTTGCCAGGATCGCCAGGCCTTCTCCGTTCTCCTCGTTGAGGATCCTGAGTGCCTGTGCCATGCGAGGGTTCGAGATTGGCCACCACTTGCTGGCTCGCTTCACGATGCTTTTCAACATCATCTGTTCAGCCCAGTCGACCCAGGGTCCAAAACCTTTTTTGAAGGCTTCAGAAACGTCCCGAATCTTGTCCATGTCAGCTTTCGACATGGCTTCGACGAGAACGCCCCCGGAAGGTAGCTCTGCGATGCAGTAACCACCCCGAATGGAGCCACGATCCGTTGAGAAGGGATCACAGACGTGATCTGGCTTCTCGGCGGGGCCTTTGTAAGAAAACTGGTCTTTCTCGTACACCAGTTCTGCCTTGGCCCAACGAATCGCACCAGTTTCCACGCCAATCGCAATCAATCCCCGATAAGAAATATCGAGCATGACCTTGGCGTCTTCATTGCGGCGTAGACGACGAGGGACCAGAAACGCCAAGCCCTGGTTGGGATTGAGCGTCAGTCCGACCGCGGCGACGTTGTACATCGCAAGCCGAAGTGATGAGAGGTTCTTCTTTGCCACATCCAGCAGATAGGAGTTGTTCATCAACTGCTGGGTGGCAAAGATCTGCTCCTGCTTGAAATCCAAACTGGAGCTGTTGAACTTATCTTTTGAGGATTCAATGATCTGATGCCATTGAGCGGGTTGTACTGCCTGAGGTGCCTGATTCATAAAAAGGTCCTTGCGCGTCAAGAATTCCGGGCGATAATTCCCGGAGAGGTGAGAGAGATGCAGACCAACCATTACATCGTCGATGACGAGGGCAATTTCAGGTTCACATCGGTGGGTCTTGAGGAAGAAGGACCGCTACTGGCCAGAGCCGGCATTGATCCCACATCTATCAAGACGTATGAGGCATATATCCAGGCCAGGAAGACCGCAGGGCCTTACTTTATGGATTACCTCAGAGACGAAACTGACCGCATGCTGGAAGGTAAGCCGGACACCGTAGAGTGGCAGGCCATCAGATCCATAGCGTTTGGGTCAGACGAAGAGCAGAAAGCTCTGATTGAGAAGATGAAGCGGAAACGGTCGTTTAAGGCTGTTTAGCTTCTTTGCGGGCGTTGATTTCCTCAATGATGCGGCTGCGAAGCCACTTCAAAGATTTGATCTGTTCCCGATCGGTGAGAAGCACCAGCATTTCCTGAGAATTGCGAAGGTGCGCTTGAAGTTGTTCGTTACTTGCCGTTTCCAGCCAGTAGTAAACCTCTTTCCTTGAGAACCCCATAATGTCGTCTCCATGGAGAAGATGGGGCTCTCCCGTCAGGGGTAGAAGCCCCATTCGGGTTAAAGGTTAAAAAGCCGGTTACTAGAACGGGTAGTCGTCGTCAAAGCCATAGGCTTCAACTGGCGGCTGTTCCAGATGCCCAGGCTGACTCTGTGAAGCATGAGCCTGCTGTTGGGGCTGTGGCGTGGGAGCGGCCTGCTGCGAACCATTTTTGGAAAAATACTTCGGCAGCTTGCGCGGGAAATCATTAACCACGATTTCTGTGGTGTAACGATCTTCGCCGCTCTGGGTTTGCCATTTCCTGGTTCTCAACTCGCCCTCAAGGAACAAGAGATCACCAGGTTCAACGTTCATGCCGATGTGCTCAGCAGTCTTGTTGAAACTGACGCAACGGTGCCATTCGGTGTTTTCTTTCCATTCGCCAGTTTCCTTGTCCTTGAGAGACTTGGTTGTAGCGATTGAGTAAGAAACCACCTGCATGCCGTTTGGGGTGGAGCGAACATCTTTTTGACCGAGACGGCCAATGAGCTGTGCTTTGTTGAGCATGATTATTCCCTCTTGAGCTTAGGTTGAGAGTATTCAATCTCGACAGGCGCACGCTTGCCGGATTGAAGGAGGTGCTGATTTCTCATGTGTTGAAGTTCTGCAGGAGAATCGATGATTGACCGAATGGTCATTTGCTCTGGTTCAGGCTTGTAGAATCGATGGAAAACCCAGCGAATCGCGAAGACCATTCCTCGAAGCAAAGCTTTGGTATACAGCGTCAAACGACGTTCACACGCTGCGAGAAAACGGTCTCCAGTTTCGAAACCGAGGTCGACCAGGAAAAGAAGAATCCTGCCACCGAACATCAGGACCAGGATTGCAGATAGACCCAAAACGAGTTCCATCAAGCACTCCTTATCTCAGGTGAGAAGACGTACCCGCACTTGGTGTCATAGACCCAAGTCAGATCCTGTCTCAAAGAGGCGTTAAAGTGCGGCAGTAGCAGCACATTGCCTGCCTCAGAAGTGGCAACAACAAAGCGCCCTTTGTCCGCTCTTTCTATTGCCTGTTGGATGACTTCATCAACGTGGTTGACGAATTTAGAGAGATGCCTGTTGGCATCGTGTTCACTTCGATTCATTTGAGTGATTCCTTTGGAGTGTTAAGCCAATTGCCGTAGCAACCGCGTCCGTCTCATGGCTAGGTGAGGACGCTGATCAAGTGCCGAGTTCAGTTGAACTGCAGCAACAAGATTCGAGGAATCACAGGAAAAGCATTCAAGTCTGGATCCAATACGGGTCCAGGCCGCAATGCTCGTGAGGGGGTTGGGAAGGAAAGACAGACGCACGAAACCAAGCAGTTGAGTATCAACTGAGGATCATGCGGTCTGTCGGGGATGTGTTCGTAGAAACGAACAGGGTTAAGGCCTTGGGCCTAGTGGTTTTTCTCTTCGCGTTCGACTTCAGCAATCAATAGCTGCTCGTTCTTCGAGTCAATGTGGGCCGCTATCAAAACGCTGCTTACTACGACAGCTGCAAAGCACGTCATAAAAATAAGCATGGAAGGCTCCATAGTTAACGTCTCCTTGTGAATGTTGGTGGATTTTTATCCGCTATTCAAGTCTTTCAGACCTGTTGGGCGGGTGATCCAGTCGCATTCGGATTCGCTCTACGGATTGCTTGTAGTGAGCAATTTTGCCAGCGCAGATGATATTCAGGCTCACAATAACTGTTGTGAGAACGAGATAGATTGCCAGCCGAAGGAGGTCGCCGTTAATCAGCAACTCCCAAAGAGCAACAGATGTTGGTGCCATTGAACTTGCGTTGACACTTAACATTGCTGCCCTCCATCGTGCATGAAGTTCAGAATTTCGAATGAAAAGTTTTTCTTTTGCAGTAAACATAATTTTCTCCGGTCTAGTGTTAAGCCAAATCGCCGTAGCGATCGCATCCGTTTCGTGGCTAGATTGAGGATGCTTATCAGGTGCCGTTGTTCAGGGAACAAGCAGCAACAAGATCCGGAGAAACCAAAAGGCGGTCTGCCCTGCCCTGAGAAACTCACAGGCACGGCAAAACACCCTCAGGAAAGGGGTGGGACTATCAAAGAGGTCTGTTTAATCTGCTTTTGGGTAAAGGTGCGCGGAAATGCGCGATCTGGAGAGATGGGTCCCGACGAGGCGGTGTGCCGAATGACCCGGTGAGGCACTATTTGAAAATTACACCAGCCTTGGGCGAGGTACAAGGCAAAATATTGTCTCGACGCTCACAATTCTTGCATTTCTGCGAAAGAGCCTGTAAATAAATCTGTGTAACTGCCCACCCCATTACAGGTGACCGTCCAGG
>OJCR01000169.1_pt1 | contig 34312 bp, 31 predicted proteins | sample 1591611 | NCBI WGS metagenome assembly OJCR01 (sample SAMN05416815, study PRJEB24817) | seawater metagenome | isolation source: Sea water | place: Canada:Atlantic | collected 2013-07
ATAGACTACCAAAGCCTTCTTAATTACCTCTACAGCCGGATCGAGGAGGTGAAAGGATGAACGAGCTTGCCACTGAAAGAAGATCCATGGCCATCGAGACACCTTTAGGGACTCCAAGTCGACCGTTGATTTCAGGAACTGAGAGTTACCAAGAACCTACTGGGGCTGAGGACAAGAAGCTACCTGAGCTTTATTATCTCGAAGGCAAATACTATCGACAAAACTCGCAGGGAACATTCACTTCCATAGCTACTGGAGATGCCAGAATAGAGTTGAGGTATTTAGGCTATGGTAAGAACAAGGTTCACAATGAGGCAAGCGAGACAGATGTAGCTCTGGGAAGTATTCAGTTGGACAATAGCGTTCAGGGTACCAGTCCATTTTGTGGTCGTATGCCTGGCTTGGTCACTGAGAATGGTTTCAAATATCTAGTCACCAGAGGCCCAAAGATCTTGTCGGCAGGCATGAAATTGTTCGCTGCGAGCAAGGAATCCTGCAGTAAGGATACTTGCCGTCATCCAGAATGTGACAATGTAGCGAATTGTTTTCATCTGACAAGGATGGATGCAGTGCATGTCAGCAAGCAGCGCAATCTTTTTTACAAAAAAATATCAACTTCCGCATCAGTCGAGGGTCAGAATGCCAGATTCAGGGAATGTTTCTTCCCGCACGAAATGCCTATTGTCGAAGACCAGAGTTTGGTAAAAGGCGTTGGTGCTATTTTTCAAGCGTCCACCAACTGTAGATCATATGAACGATGCTCTTCTTGGACCCTGTTCAATAACGGTTGCAAAGGAAAAAGCAAAAGTAGCACCCCGTGTCGTAATGGCACAGAATCTCGTGATGAAATCGATTTAATAAATTGTTACCACGATTCCTCGAGTGTTGGATGTTACCATCAGAGATGGATGCAGATATTCTGTAAGAAGATTCACTGATGGCTTACACGTCGAAATTCGATCAGGCCGAAGTTGACAAACTACTTGCTAAAATCGTCACGCGCATCACCCAGACGCAGATCGCAATTGCTCTGGGAAATGGCCTTCCGAATAGAGTTTTCAATTACTCCATTAGGGCTACATAGGTTTGATCGTTGACAGGTTTCTAGGTGAAAAACTCTCGTATGCGGCCGGCCAACCTCTCAGCAATCGTTTCAGCCTCACGTCGGGCACGTTTAGCCCTTTTTTCCGTGTCCAACCCTTCGACCCCCTCCCGTTCAGTCGTGCGCACGGAGATCAACGCAGCAATCTTTTCAATGACTTCCTTACGCTTGGAAAAAATTGCCTGGAGTTGATATTTCTTTATCTCATAAACGTGGGCTTCCTCTTCAACTGAGACGGTCGTGCTGCGTGGTTCACCGGTCAAAAGGGACATTTCCCCAAAGACATCACCCACCCCAAGTCGAGCGATTTCGAGATGTGGGTTCTCAGCCGTCGCCACACTCACAACCCCTTCACCGCTCGCAAAAACAAAAAGGGAGTCGCCTGGCTCTCCCTGGCAAACAATTCGCTCGGGATAACCGTAGCGGCGTGGCCTTTCACAACGACCGAAAATTTGCTTTCTTTCCTCGCCCGTGAGGAGTTCGAAAATCGGATTACCTTTCGTCAGAGAGTCCAGTGTCCGAATTCCCGCAGGGACATACTTATCGCCAATGGGATGGGTCGGCGTGTAATTGATATTGACGTCACTAAGGGTAATACTGATTCCTTCTCGATCGAGTTTGTACCAGGCGGAGGTAAGGATATGGTTTCGTATCTCCCAGTCGTCCGGTTCGCGGGTGTAGTACCAGATATCGTATTGCAAGCCGTTGTCCTTGTATTCAACCAGGTAAACGACAGGCTTGGGTTCAGGAAGAACTAGGGACGAATCAAGTGTGGCCTCGACCAGAAGGGCCTTGACCCGTTCCGGCGGGGCCCCACCTTCAACCGTAACCGAAAGGATGACACCGCGGTGATCGATGGGGCGTGAGAAATTGATAATGGAGCCCTGCGCAACTGAGGTGTTGGGCACTGTCATGATATTCTCGTAGACTGTTTCAAGTGACAGATACCGCCAGTTCATCTCCAGAACCTTGCCCAGCTTCCCGTCGATTTCAATCCAATCGCCCTTATCGAAAACCTTAGCCAGGTTTAAACCAAGCCCGGCAAAAACGTCGCTAAGGGTATTCTGGGCCGAATATCCGAGGATCAAAGCCAATACACCGGAGGTAGCGGCGATTGCCGTGATAGGCTTATCAAATACGTAATGTACAATTCCTGCACCAGAAATCATGTAAACGAAAACCGAACTAACATCGACGAGAATCTTTGGAACGATGAGTTCGTCATTCTTCTTAAATGCGCCGGACCAGAGAAAGAAATCCAAGGTCTGGTTGATTCCGAAACTGAGGGAGATCCACCAGAGAATGGCGATGCCTTTTGTTACGATATTGCGCGTTGTTTCGTGATCGAAAAACAGGGTAATCCAGTAGACCTCAGTAAGCTGAATCACCCCAAGGAAGATCACCGACAAAATAGCGACCAGCGCCTTCCGTTTCTGCCGTGCAAAGTTCATTGCAACGAAAACCTTGTAAAGAAGCGCGATCATCACTACGATGAATACAATCACCACCAGTACAACAAGATACTCGGAAATCATGGATGATATTTCGGTTTCATTTTCCATAAAATTTTGAGTGAATATGCTAGTCTGCGAGAAATGAGGGTCAACAGAAAAAAATCCATAGAACACCCTAATTACCTATAATTTCCTATGAAAACCCCGTCGTTCCATAAATTCAATGGAAAACTGAAACGGACGCTACAGGCAGGCTTGGAGTTTCTTCCAAAGTCCCTTAGCCATGAACAGTCGTGAAGTGACAAGATCGTTTTGCTCACCGAAGTAATTTGCCATAGGAAACGGGAAGGATGACATATAGAGAAGAAATTGATAAATCTGTGCCCAATATACGCATACAATGCAACTGATCAAGCAAGACCGAGGCAAAGGCAATGGAGGGGCGTGCTGCAACGTCATCCAGAGACTGCCGCTTGCGAAGCTCAAACCACACCGCGCTGACCGCAGCCACGCAGCCGCCTGAGACGATCCATTCAGGTGAAGCGGATCAGCCAACATCAGATCAAGACACAGGCGATCTACGAGCTCAGATCCATTGATTCTGGAACTTGAAATCAACGCCGATGATTTTGATGGTGAGTGGCTCCGGACGGATGTTGAATGTGTGAATAATGACTCAAAATATTTCAGTTCAAATATTGACACCAAAAGGCTTATTTGGTTTGATCGTCGTTCCTACTTAAGGGAAAAATTTGGATTATGTACGCGGTTCTAGAAACAGGTGGCAAGCAATACCGAGTGAAATCTGGCGACAAGCTAGAGATCGAACGTTTAGACGTCGAGGCTGGAAAGCCTGTGACATTTAATAAAATTTTAATGGTCAACAATGATGGAGACTTGAAAGTCGGCGCGCCGACAGTCGATTCAGCGACAGTTGTGGCAGATGTGCTTAAGCACAAGCGAGGCCCCAAGGTATTGACATACAAATTGCGACGCCGTAAGGCTCACCGAAAAACCATCGGTCATCGCCAGGAGCTCACCGTCATTCAAGTCAAAGAAATCAACGCATAAGACAAGGATTCAAGCATGGCACATAAAAAAGGACAGGGTAGTTCACGTAACGGTCGCGACAGCAACAGCAAACGTCTTGGCGTGAAGAAATTTGGCGGTCAAACCGTGCGCGCAGGCAACATCCTCATCCGTCAGCGCGGCAGCAAGTTTGTTCCTGGCGTCAATGTTGGACAAGGACGCGACTGGACTTTATTCGCACTTTCAGACGGCAAGGTTTTCTTCGACAAGGACAGCCGCCGCGTGAACGTCGAATCTGTAGCCTAGTTTTTCCATTGGACGACTCCTCGGAGAAGTCTCAAACAAAGCATTTACACAAGGCGAGGCTGAGCCTCGCCTTTTTTTGTCCGTTAATCAGGCTGTTACACAGAATAAACGGTCCCGCACACTTCTCACCTTTTTTTAAATATGTTCATCGATTCAGTCAAAATCTATGCCAAAGCCGGAGACGGTGGTAATGGCTGCATCGCATTGTTGCGCGAAGCTTTCCGCCCTAAAGGTGGCCCCTCGGGGGGCGATGGAGGCAAGGGAGGTGACATTATTCTCGAAGCAAGCCACGACATTAATAACCTTGTCGCACAGTATTACTGTCCGAGAACACGTGCTAAAAGCGGCCTTCCGGGTCTGGGCAAAAACAAAACCGGAAAAAGTGGTGCACCTGTCGTTATCAAAGTCCCCTGCGGGACGACCGTTTGGAGGTTCCTTGACCCTTCAGCACCCAAAGTCGAAAAACCTAGCCAGAAAATGCCTCTTCTTCGATCCAATCAAGATAAGGAAGAAATCGAGGATGATGATCAGGAATTGCAAGAAAATGAAGCCCTGAAATCCGCAAAAATCCGACAAAGAGGGCCTGAGAAAGGAATGGAATTTAACTTGGAGCACCAAGAGGAGGATGCCGGCCAAGCTGATGCAGCCGTTCAGAGGGAATTAGTGGTTGATTTGGTGGAGCACGGCCAGCAAATCCTGCTGTGCCAAGGAGGCAAGGGTGGTCTGGGGAATCAACATTTTGCCAATTCACGCAACCAGACTCCCCGCATTGCACAGCCAGGCAAGCCGGGCGAGGAGGGTACATACATTCTTGAGTTACGCATTTTGGCGGAAATTGGCCTGGTAGGTTATCCAAACGCAGGAAAATCAACGCTTCTGACTGCGCTTTCCAAAGCACGCCCCAAGATTGCTGCGTATCCATTTACGACGCTTCACCCTCAGATAGGAGTCATGGAGTTTGAAGATTATCATCGAATGAACGTTTGCGACATTCCCGGTCTGATCGATGGGGCGCATCAAAACGTTGGGCTCGGTCACGCGTTTCTTCGCCATATTCAGCGCTGCAAGGCTCTGGTTCTCATGATTGATATGGCTGGAACAGATGCACGCAAGCCGTGGGATGACTACGATCAGCTGAGACAGGAACTCGAATTATACGATCCCGAAATGCTCAAAAAACCTTTCATCGTAGCCGCCAACAAAATGGACATGCCAGAGGCCGTCGACTATTATAAAAAGTTCAGGCGAAGAGTAAAAGGCGTAACAGTTTTTAAGCTAGCAGCTGCTTTCGATGAAGGACTGGATAAGCTGAAGCAATCCATGCGCGAGATAGGCACTTGATTACAAACCCTTGACACCACTCAACCTAGAAGCCGCGGTCCGGACTTTTTTGAGAACCATGCTGAAGGCCTTTTGGAGTTTCTAGAATGGTATTCAGAGCGATAGCTACCCTCAATTGAGGAGCATTCCTCACCCAACGCCTTAATTTTCTTGGGCTTATACCCATTTGGGGAAGGGCGTGTGTTGTTTTTTGAGGTAAAGTAGCTTTTTTCCGGCGGGCAATTTTTTTGGCGTTAGCTAACTTGGTCTCCGCTTCCTTTTTGAAACGCTCAGCATCCGCTAATTTCTTTTTCTGGGCAGCCAGAGGATCTGGCTCTCCAAATGTTTCGCGATGCTGCTCTCCAAATATTTCACGATGCTGCTCTCCAAAAGATTCGGGAGAGTTTTCCCTGCGGACAGCAGGCTCTTCGAGAACCTCCACCACGGGCGGCTCCTTGGCAAGACGCTTTAGCTCCTGCTCAAGATGAGCAAAAATCTTAGGAAGCTTGCGTTGAGGTGAATCTCCAAGGGCTGGTTCAGGAACCCCTGTTGCACGCCCGGTGGTGATTGGAGGAACCGATAAACTGTCATCCTCTTTTTTGGCAGCTCGACGTTTGCTTATCCAATCGGACACAGCAGACAACAGAGCAATGACCAGAAACAGGAAAAAACCGTTATCTAAAAATGCCAGCATCACACGTAATTGCCATTAGGACCTTCACTGTTTGAGCAAGAATCAGCCGTCGATGGAGGCATCCGGCCGGTCATCATCCTTGCCGATAGCATCGCGCATGGTGGTGTCTGCCTGAATGTTGTTTAGACGATAATGGTCCATTACACCCAGATTTCCGCTACGAAAGGCTTCGGAAATTGCGAGTGGGACCTGAGCTTCGGCTTCCACCACTCGAGCACGCATCTCCTCGACACGGGCAAGCATTTCCTGTTCCGTGGCAACCGCGGCTGCACGCCTTACTTCAGCCTGAGCCTGAGCAATGAGTTTGTTGGCGTCAGCCTGTTCAGCTTGCAGTTTGGCTCCGACATTTTCGCCAACATCTACGTCTGCGATATCGATTGATAGAATTTCGAACGCCGTATTGCTGTCCAATGACTTGCCCAAGACAGTCTTGGAAATTCGGTCTGGATTCTCAAGGACGTCCTTGTATGAGTCAGAGGAACCAATGGTGGAAACAATGCCCTCCCCTACCCTTGCAACGATGGTTTCCTCAGTGGCGCCACCGACAAAGCGATCAAGGTTGGTTCGAACAGTCACTCGGGCACGCGCCTTGATCACAATCCCATCCTTTGCAACGGCATCAATAGTGCCCTTACCGGCATTTGGGTTCGGGCAATCGATGACACGAGGGTTGACGGAGGTTTTGACCGCCTCAATGACTGTTTTGCCAGTGCCCTTGGTAGCGAGATCGATAGCACAGGCACGATCGTATTCGAGCCGAATGTTCGCTTTGCGCGCAGCAATGAGGGATTGCACCACCATTTCAATACTGCCACCGGCAAGAAAATGGGCCGATAAATCGTCAATGCTCAGCGAAATTCCGGATTTGATGGCGGTAATCCTGACATTAACGACTAGACCAACCGGAGCATTCTGCAGTCTAAGTGCAACCAACTCGGTGATGGATACTCGAGCGCCTGAGAAGAGAGCTCTCAACCAAATCGTGAAGAAGTTGATCATGAGCAGTGCTCCAACAAGGACGATGACGATGGCTAGGCCCAAGCCGAAAATCTCTAATGTAGACATATGCGTAGTTGATTAAGAAGTAAATTGATTGTGGATTCAGAATAGCAGGCCGAGGGTGACATTGCAAAACATAGTGGTAAAAATCCGAGTTTAATCCTCCTGACGAACAACAACTCGGAGTCCTTCGACATCAATGACCCCGACCCGCGTGTCGCGCTCAATCAAATTCCCTTCGGAAACCACGTCAATCTTGCCGCCTGAATCCAAGCGCACAGCTCCACTTGGCCTCAGGTCAGTCAACGCAACCCCTTTTTGACCAACCAGATCAGGACGCTCATTACCCAAAGTTCCGATTGAACCTTTCGACACAAATCGTTCAGCCAGTTTGCTGTCAGGGAAAAAACGCAACCACGCGATGAATTCAATTCCAGCCAACAAAATGATTCCGATTGCAAGATAATGGCTATCGGGCGCATCGTATTCTCGGTAAGCAGCCACAATGGCAAAAAGAAAACAAATAACCCCGAAAGTTCCAGCAATCATGCCAGGGATGAAAATCTCGGCTAACAACAGCAGACTTCCAACCACAAGCAAGGTGACGATGATCGACATGGAGGTAACATAGGTTCGGCTCATGGACGAAACAAGTCGGAATCTTTCGACTGTATACTTGATGCATCGAATGCATTTCATTTAGCTTTCACATAGCACCCTGATCATGTCTTTGCGAAAGAGCTTACCAAATCGAGTTTCCCGTGCAGTGAGGTATCTAGTGACGGCACTTGTTATCTGCAGCGCAACAATGAAAGCGCAAGCAGCTTCACCCACATTGCAACATCTTTACCCTGCCGGCATCAGTGCAGGAGCCTCCCGGTCAATTCGATCAACAGGAGAACTCGATCCCTGGCCACCTCAAGTCTGGGTTTCGGGAACCGGGGTTCGCTTTGAGCCAGAGGAAAAGGAAAAAGTATGGCGGGTGATTGCTGATAAAAATGCGCCACTCGGCCCCAGGCTTGTTCGATTCTACAATGATGAAGGCGCATCGACACCACGCTACATCATTGTCTCGCAGACCAGCGATGCAGAAGAATCGGAGCCTAATGACAGGATCGGTGAGGCAAATTCAATCCACGATCTCCCCATCCTGACTCACGGCAGGCTGAATCGCAGACAAGACACCGACATGTTTCGGCTTCACCTCCAGGCAGGTCAAACGTTTATTGCAAGACTGGATGCCTATGTTCTGGGTTCAACAACCGACGCCATTCTTCGCCTGTTGAATGAGGACAACAGAGTTCTGGATTGGAATCATGACCACTATTACCTGGACCCTTGCATCCTTTATAAAGTGCCATCAACGGGCTACTACTGGATCCAGGTGATGGGGTTCCCCTACCCCGCAACTTCCAGCGAAGAACTGGGGGGCGGCGACGGCTATATATACAGGCTCTTCATGAGTAACTCAGCTTACATCCGCGAACAAAACGCCTCCAGCGAGGGCGAACTCACGCTGACCGGTTGGAATCTTGCGACACCAGGCGGGTTGAAAAAAAGAGATCATTCTTTCCAGTCTTCCATGGAACTGGCCACTGATTTTCAGAGCGCTTTGATTTTTGCCAACCGTGTGAACCCTGAAATTGAACCTAACAACTCAAAGGAGAACGCCACCCGCTTGAGCTCAAGTGCGCGAGGCATCATTCAATCGAACGAAGATGTTGACTGGTTCTCGTTCGATGTCGGAAATGAGGCATGGCATCAATTTGAAATTCAATCGGCACGCCTGGGGTATCCCACCGATCTACTGTTGAAGCTTTATGGTGCAAACGGGAAAGAGATCAAGTCCGATGACGATGCGGCCACCATGAACGATCCAAGGATCATCTGGAAATCGCCCAAGTCCGGACCTTACTTTCTCAAAGTCACCTCCCTGACACATCAGGGAGGTGACAATCAGGTTTACCGACTCATTCATTCAATCAAACAGCCCACATGTGAACTGACCACGAGCGCCAGCGAATTCGCATTGAAGCCCGGTGAATCACTTGAAATCAAAGTTGGCATTGAGCGCAGACATGGTCACACTCGGACTTTGATCATTCAACCTGCCAATTTACCCGCAGGTATTTCCTGCGCCCCGGTCATTGCCGATAAAAAACGCAAGGAGATCACTCTTAACCTGCATGCAACCCCTTCTTCATCTCAGTTTCAAGGCTTGTTGAGTATCATCGGGAAGGAACAGGATGATTGGAATAAAACGTTCCTGGCGGGAAAAGCCACTGTTACTACAAAAGTCAACAACGGAGTGCCATCTGGTTATCTGGATCAGGTTTATCGGAAGATCCATCACCTTTGGTTGACCATTCAACCAAAGACACAAGCCAAAGAACCCGAAGAAAACTAAACATCATCAATCATGAAAAACTCGTCATTTTGCAGTGCCCATTCGAGAAAGGTTACCATGCCCGGTTTATTGAGCTATTCGGTGCTTCTCATTGCCATTTGGGGAACTTGTATTGAATCGACGCTACGGGCACAAAACCGAACAAGGGCCTTGAGAGCAGCTGCAACGGTAACGGACATCACCCCATCTTATCTTCCGATCCGAATGGCTGGTTCCATGAGGCCTAATCAGGCCCAGAGAATTCATGATCCGCTTAAAGCAAGGATCCTCGTTCTGGATAATAGCCTGACCACTCTCGTTCTGGGAACGATAGATAATTGCGTCATTCCCCGGAGCGTATTCGATCAGGCCAAACTCAAAGCCTCTGCACTGACCGGTATTCCAACTTCACATATGATGCTTTCAGCCACTCATACACACTCCGCCCCGCCATTGACAGGTCTTTTTCTAAATGACGGTGAAACCGACTATTTACCATTACTGATTGACCAAATTGCGAAGGGTATCGTTAAAACCCATCGTCAACTCGAGCCAGCTCAAGCCGGTTGGACAAAAACCGCAAATCCCCGACATGTCCATAACCGTCGTTGGCATCTCAAGCCCGAAGCCACCTACGAAAACCCCTTTGGCTCCGATGCCGATTCAGTGCGCATGAACCCTGGATACGGCAATCCCGACTTGAAAGGTCCTGCGGGGCCAACCGATCCCGATGTGTCCATCCTGGCCATTGCTCGCCCAGACGGTTCACCTCTGTGCATTTATGCGAACTACAGCCTTCACTACGTAGGTGGGGTCCAAGGTCTGTCGGCTGATTATTTCGGTGCCTTCGCGAGTGCCCTTTCACTGAAACTCAAATCCAGTGGCCAAATCAGGCCTTGCATTGGCATATTATCCAACGGCGCAAGTGGAGACATCAACAATCTGAATTATGCATTACAGAAAGCTCCAGCCAGAAAGACCCTGTATGAGCAAATCCAATTTGTCGCCAACGATGTGGCGGATTCTGTGATGAATGCAATGAAGGACATTCAATGGCATTCATCACTCCCGTTGAAATCGATCGAGCGCGAGATACCACTGGGCGTCAGGAAACCTGAACCACACGAAATGGATCGCATCCATCGTATACTGAAAGAAGCACAGGAAAAAGATCTCAGCCGCTGGAGTCAGCCGGAAATTTATGCGAGGGAATCCTTATTGCTTCAAGATTTCCCAGATCAAGTTGCAGCCAAGTTCCAGGTAATTCAAATAGGCGATTTAGGAATCATGACACTGCCGACGGAAACCTTTGCAGAGATCGGGCTTCAATTGAAAAACGACTCACCTTTCGGCCAAACGATGATTGTGGAACTGGCGAACGGTTACAACGGCTACCTCCCGACTCCTCAACAACATGCATGGGGAGGATATGAAACATGGCGTGCACGCAGCAGCTATCTTGAGAGACAGGCTTCGATTAAAATCACCGATCTGCTTTCAGCAATGGCGCATAGTCTCCATTCGTCCAACGAGCAGTAATCAATAAAGGGATGAACCTCTGACAATGAGCCAGCTGAATCGTGACCAGGCATTCCACCACCCCAGCATGAACAAAAAGCGTGTATCATGCCTGCTGTTTTTATTGTCATGGCTCACTCTCAGCGCGCTGGATGTTTCTGAATTCTCGACCAGCGAGGATGTTGTTATTGAATGTGTGGTGAGTGAACCTTTGGTCATCGACCCGGTAGCCATGGCATTTGATGAGCATCAACGCATGTGGGTGGCGGAGAACCGGGCTTATCCATCCGTGGCTCCTGATGTGAGACAAGGACAAATCGCACTCCTTGAGGACACGAATCTGGATGGCTGCTACGAAAAACGAACAACCTTTGCTACGGGGTTGTCCTATCCTAACGGTGTCATTCCATGGGAAGGCGGTGTCATCGTCACTGACGCGCCGAATATCCTGTTCATGAAAGATACCGATGGCGACGGGAAAAGTGATGTTCGTCAGACTTTGCTCACTGGGTTTGACACCAGTCGGTCCACTCAACTCAGGGTAAATGATCCCACCCTTGGACCAGGGGGATGGATCTATCTGGCGGGAGGTTTGAGCGGTGGTCGAGTCAAGGCTCCCTGGCAATCGAATGATTCGATCATTGACATGCGCCGCCATGACATACGTTTTCACCCATATACCTGGCAACTGAAGGCGACGACGGGGAAATCCCAATATGGATTGGACATTGACCGCAAGGGCAATCGATTCATTTGCATGAACCGCGTTCAGGTGCAACACGTGATGGCAGAGGAATCCGATTGGGGGAATCACCCTTTCTTTCCATTCAGTCAAACGGTGGAGAACCTTCCGAAAGAACGCGTGGATGATTTACTGAGAGGCTACAACGCGGGCGCACGCATTTTCCCACTTACCAAACATGAGACGACCGCTGACTCTCATGCTGGCACATTCACCGCCGCTTGTGCCGTCACCATTTACGAGAGCAATGGATTACCGGAAAAATATTCCGGTCATGTCTTCTCATGCGATCCAACAGGCAATTTGATTCATTTCGATTACCTCGAACCAAAAGGACCCGGTTTTGCGGTAAAAAGACAAGAATCCGAGACTGAGTTCGTCGCATCAAGGAATCCCTGGTTCCGTCCAGTGTTCCTGACCACGGGTCCCGAGGGAGCTCTGTATGTATGTGACATGCGTCGCCAAACAATTGAACACCCTGATTACCTGCCAGAAGAAATCCGCAAACGCACTGATTTTGAAAGTGGGAATGACATGGGCCGGATTTACAGAGTGCGCGCAAAGTCGACTTCAGCTCTGAAAACGAAGGCACCCCATGAACAAGCAAATAGCCAGTCAGAAGATATACGTGCATTTCGTGAAGCCACGTACACAGGCAATGAATGGAGAATAGAGTCCTCTTTCAGGAGAATCGCAGAAAAAACAGGCAACAAAGAAACACGCCTTGAAGCATTTTCAGCATTGATGAAAGCGTGGAAAACAGTCCATCCGGATTATCAGCATTGGTTATTGTCGCTACTCGATGAGGAACAGCAGACGCATCGCAGACTCCTGCTTGATGCCTTGGCAGAGGTAACATCTGAAGGCAGGACCGCAATCATCAAAACCATTGGCCGACAAAGTGTGAAGACAGATGCGGCAGGTAACGCAATAGAAAAGTGGTATCGATCCACTTTTGCTTCCTCAACCCCATCGGATGAAACACTGCCACCCATGTTAAGGTTTCGACTGGCTTTAGAAATGGATTCATGGAATCAGCCGCATCGCTCTGAAGTTCTGGCAATGATCTTGGCCAGGGATTCCAGATGGGAATGGACTCGGTCCGCAGTCATACAATCTTCAAAAGGTGATGCCTTGTCATTGTTGAAGGAACTTTTCTTGTCTCTCTTCAAAATTCCAGCCCTGAACGAATCCGAATCTCAAAATACACCCGCATTGAACCATGCTGGTATGCTGATCGCCGTAGAGAAGCTTTCAGAAATAGCCATTCTGGAAGGAGCGAATCCTTCTGATATTCTGAATACCGTTCTCACAGGAAAAATACACAAGCATCGAGACATCGTGCCTGGCAACAGAGCTAATCTCACTTTGGAGACCAGAAAGCACTCGAATGAACAAGGCCGGAGGGAAGCAAACGCTTTCTTCTTGGCCGCGATGCTTCTTGGCATGCATGAATCAGGAAAACTTCCACCGCCCGACACCACCAAAGTCTGGCTTGAATGGGGAGACCCAGCATCTTTTGAAGCCTGGGAAAAGATGAAGAAAACCTTGTCCGTTTACTCCACCGACCATTTAACAGAAGAAAAAAAATCCGTACTGCATCGTTTTCGAATATTGTCTGGTCAGGAAGACTGGGTATGGAAACTGCACGAAGCCGTGAATCTGAATGACGCCGCGTTACTTGATCTGGTGATAGAAGCTTCAAGATCTTCTCTGGCACATGAGATTTTGAGCGAAGTTTTTGCCCCAGCAATCTGGACCAGGCTCCCGCACGCCGCGCGCAACCAATTCCTTCAAACGGCCTGTTCCGATCAACGGCTTGCAAGACTCGTTTTCAGCGCGATTGAGAATGGCTTACTGCCCGCTGGAATGCTGAACATCCATCTTCGAAATCAATGGAATCGCGTCTTGTCTGAGGAACAAGGAGAACGACTTGAGTCATTGTTGGGCAAACAAGTTTCAATCGATGCACTGGCTTCGTTTGAACGACTGAAACCTGCAGCAAAAATGCAAGGAACACCAGCCAGAGGAAAGAACCTCTTTCTCAACCTGTGCAGCTCCTGCCATCGACTTGATCAAACAGGACAGGCCCTGGGTCCGGATTTATATGGCATTCGCAATCAAGCCAAGGAAAGCATTCTGCTGCACATCGCAGATCCAAATCGAGAAATTACATCCGGATTTGAAGGAGTGGAATGGACGACATCCGGTGAGACGTTCATTGGCCTTCTGGCCTTTGACAATGGAAACCAAATTCGCATGCAATTACCCTCTGGAATCAATCTCACCTTTCAACGCAATCAGGGAGCCTTACGCAATCTGGATCTTTCACTCATGCCCGAAGGTATCCTGAACGCCTTGACTCATCAGCAGGTGGCAGATTTATTGGCTTATCTGAGAGGCGAATAAAGCACGCGAAACAAGGACTTTAAGGCGATCCATAGATTCCAGGAAAAACAGCCTTTATTCACTTGAGATTCTGACTTTCAAAGTTACAATTTTGAAAGGATCCAATGAACAAACTGCAAAGACAAAAAAGTCTGTGCATGCTATTGCTTCAACTGAAAGTGATAGCGTTTCTCTTTGCATTGTTGACACTCATGCTCGCATTACCAATTCGTGCAGCTGAACTGGCAGATGAAACGGCCTTCTTCGAAAACAATATCCGCCCCATCCTGGTAGATTCCTGTTACAAGTGCCACTCAATCGAAAAAAATAAGTCCAAAGGAGGCTTGTTCCTGGACAGCCGACAAAGCCTCATGAAAGGTGGCGATAACGGACCAGCCATCAAACCTGGACATGCAGTGGAGAGCCTGCTGATCAGCGCCATTACTTATGAGGATGAAGATCTTCAAATGCCACCAGACGATCCACTGACTCCGAAACAAATGAGGCATTTTGAAACATGGATCAATGCTGGAGCCATTTTCCCTGATAGACTCATTGCAAGTTCAAAAAACGCAGAATCCTGGTGGGACGAAATCGAGCCTGAATCACTCCTCCCGTTAAGTTCCAGACCTGAGGAAGTGATCGACCATTACACCCTTCAAAAACTAAGGATCCAGAGCCTGATCCCAGCACCTCCTGCTACGGAAACTGCCTGGCTGCGTCGCATCACGCTGGATCTGGCGGGACGCCCTCCCACACCTTCTGAGCGAAATGATTACTTGTTCAATCCGTCTAAAACCCGCAAGGAGGAATTTGTAAATTACCTCGCCCAAACCAGCTGTTTCCTTGAACAACAGATTGAAGAATTCAATTGGCTGCTGATGGATGGCAAAAAAGGCAAACTGAAACCTTACCTCCAGACTGCGCTCGGTGAATCCAGAGCCTGGGATCAGATATTTAAAGAAATTATTCTGGCAGATTATTCCAATGTGGCTTCGGAAGGCGCCGCTGAGTTTATCAAGGATCGTGTGCGGGATATCGATCGTTTGACCAATGACGTCAGTGTGCGTTTTTTCGGTGTCAACATCAGTTGCGCCCAGTGTCATGATCATCCCAATGTCACCGATTGGACACAAGCACGCTACTACGGGATGAAATCCTTTTTTGGCCGCACCTTCGAAAACGGAGGCTTTGTGGCAGAAAAGGAATATGGCCAAGTCAGTTATAAAAACACTCAAGGGGATACACTCAAAGCATCACTTCAATTTTTAGAAGGAGATGCACTGAAAGAAACACTGAGCAACTGGACTGATGAGAAAATAAAAAGCGAAAAAGCACTTCTGGAATCATTGAAAAAAGAAAAGAAACCTGTTCCCCCACCCACTTACAGCCGTCGAAGTCGACTTGTCGAGGCCGGCTTGGCTGAGGATCAGGCAGGTTATTTTGCCAGAGCCATTGTCAACCGGTTATGGCACCGCCTCATGGGCACCGGACTAGTAGAACCATTGGATCAAATGCATGGTGACAATGATCCATCCCACCCGGAATTACTGCAGTGGCTGTCCCACTGGTTCATCGAACATGATTACGACCTGAACGGATTGATTCGAGGCATTGTTCTCAGCCAGGCCTACCAGAGGTCGAGCGCCTGGGAGAGCGCGGAGCGTCCTGCAAAACATCTTTACGCTGTGGCAAACATCCGCGTACTCACCCCCCGTCAATATGCAACCACACTTCTCATGGGTGTCACTTCCCCGTCGGACTGGCAGAACAACCTTGATCCTTCTTCCCCCCGACACAAGGAGAGCTTAGAAAAAGCCTTCAAGGATCTTTCCAAGGTAAGATCGTGGTTCGAACGCCCCACAGAGACTTTTCATTTCAGTGTCGAAGAGGCCCTGCAGTTGAGCAACGGAGAAGAAGTTCAATCCATTTTATTTGATTCCTCTGCAGTTGGATTATTGAACACACTTAGCGAAGAACGAGATCTTGACCACTGTATCCAGCAAGCTTACCTGCATATTTATCATCGCCCCCCATCGGAGGAAGAAGCTCAATTACTGAAATCCTTCCTGAATGTCGGAAAGGAAACATTTCCAACACAACTCAAATCCATGGTATGGGCACTATTGACCAGCCCGGAAAGCCGCCTGAATCACTAATCAACGCATCATGAAAACCGATCAAAATCCCCCTGGACAATGCTCACATTCCGAGCATCAACTCAGCCGCCGATTGTTCATGAACAGTTTGGCGGTAAGCATGGCTGGTGCAAGTGGCCTGATAGGAAATACAGGCTCCGCCCACCTTTTCGATCAGGAACCGATGACCAGAGAACTCAAGGCGAAGGGGCGCAGCGTCATCCTGGTTTGGTTGGCGGGTGGCTCCAGTCAATTTGAAACCTGGGACCCGAAACCCGACAGCCCAAAAGGTGGACCGTTTTCGACGATTCCTACCAGCATTCCGGGCCTCCACATCTCTGAACTGATGCCCAAAATGGCGAAACGCATGCACCAGACATGCCTGATCCGTTCATTGAACACCAAGGACAGCGGACATGATTCAGCCTCTGCCTTAATCATGCGCGGACGAAAGGATGAGCCTTCCCTCAAGTATCCCGATATGGGTGCGATACTGGCAAAAGAGCTGGCTCGCACAGATAGCAAGGTACCAGATTACGTTTCATTTTATTCTCAAACTGAAGGAAGGAATTTTTCGAAGCTGACCCCAAGTTTTCTTGGAGCTCGTTATGCGCCGATGGAACTTTCGGATCACATGACTCCGCCCAATCTGAAGCGATTGCAGGAGCTTTCTGAAATCGCCCATCTTTCAAGAGCGGATCTGCAGCAGGTCCTGAGTCAACAATTCGCCAGCCAGCACAGTTCGGATATGGTGAAAAGTCATGCTTCTGCATTTGCACGCGCTCAGGGGCTCATGAGTAGTGAGTCTCTTTTCGATGTTGAGAAGGAACCCAGATCCATCCGTGAAAAGTATGGCCCTACCCAGTTTGGTAAACAAATGCTGATGGCCCGCAGGCTGGCTGAATCAGGGGTTCCCTTTATTCGGGTCGGACGGGCATGGTGGGACAGTCACGGACAGAATTTTGAAACGCACCAGGAAATGGTTCCAGAGCTTGATCATGTCTTGTCAACATTGCTGGATGATTTACGCCAGCGAGGCATGCTCGATCACACGCTCGTCGTCGTCATGGGAGAATTTGGACGCACCCCTGAAATCAATGCAAGCCTTGGGCGCGACCATTTTTCAAGGGCATGGAGTGCCTTGATGTCAGGCTGCGGTGTCAAAGACGGAGCCGTTTTTGGGGCAACCGACAAACACGGTAAGGAGGTCATTGAAGGTGAGGTAGGTGCGGGCGAACTGTTCGCGACGATGCTGAACGCAGTGGGAATTCAACATGATAAGAACTACTACGTTGGCCCACGGCCGATCCCACTGGTTAATTATGGCATTGAACCCATTCGCCAGATCTTGACCTGACGCACTCGATGAGATGAAAAATCAGTAAACTTTTTCACAGCCAAAGTCATCATGGAATTCAAACTTGTTAAGGAGAAAAAGCGAGAAGATATCCTTTTCTGTCTTCAGCGATTCGAGGATACCTGGCTGGCTGGCAGCTCAGATCACTCGATTCACCCCATCCCGTTTTCCGATGAATCCCCGCTCCCCTCTCTACTCCAGGGCCACCAGAGCTATGTGACCGGCCTGAAGTCGGCGGCGGGACGGCTGTGGTCAGTAGGCTATGACCGATTACTGAATGAATGGGACCTTGAAAAAGGCCGATTGGTTTCAAGTCGACTGGCTCATCGAAAATGGATCAGGCACATCACAGCCTCACCCGATGAAACGCAATTGGCAACGGTGGGAGACGATATGGTGGCCAGAGTCTGGAATGCGCGGACAGGCCAATTGATCCAAGAACTTCAAGGCCATGCACACCAAACTCCTCAAGGATTTTCAACCATGTTGTACACATGTGCCTTTTCTCCGGATGGCAAAACCCTGGCCACCGCAGATCGTATCGGTGAAATTCTTTTGTGGGATACACATTCCGGAACCCTCAAGCGCAGACTACATGCCCCGATCATGTATACCTTCGATGACGTCCAGCGATTAAGATCCATTGGAGGCATTCGCTCACTTTGCTTTTCGCCTGATCAAAATGAACTCGCAGTGGGGGGAATGGGACACGTTGGCAACGTGGACGGATTGGGCGGCAAGGCACGCATCGAGTGGTTCAATCCTTCTACCGGTCAACAAACGGGCTTGTTTGAGAGTGACACTCACCAAGGCCTCATAGAAGACATGCATTACCATCGAGGCGGATCACACCTCATTGCCGGGGGAGGAAACAACAAGGGGTTCCTGATGTACCTGAGTACATCGACAAAGAAAGCGATTCATGAACCCGAAGCGCCCATGCATGTGCACCAATTTCAACTCAATGCCGGGCAAAACCGAATGTTCGCCGTTGGACACCAGAAAATCGCTGAATGGTCCATCCAGTCAAATCAAAGAACTTAAGATAACTATCATGATCTCCAATCTCAATATATCACGTCGATCTTTTTTGCGAAAAGCGATCCTCACCGTAACAGCGACATCGACACTCCCTCACTGGTATCAGGAGGAATTATTGGCAGCGCCGCAAATATCCTCAACAGCAAGCGCGAATGGCAAGCCCAATGTTGCCTTGATTGGTTGTGGTGGCATGGGAAGGTATGATGCCCGCCTGGCCTCGAAATTTGGTAACATCGTCGCATTATGTGATCTCGATCAGCAACGCCTCTCTGAAACGAGAACAAAGGATTTCCCTAAAGCAACATTATATGATGATTTCAGAAAAGTCGTTGAACTTGATTCGATCGATGCGGTCATTTGCGGGACAGTGGATCATTGGCACACGATGGTGTCGATTGCAGCCATGCGAGCAGGCAAGGATGTTTATTGTGAAAAGCCACTGACCTTGACAATAGATGAAGGCAAGCGCCTGGTAAGCACATCGAAAGCAACCAGCAAAATCCTCCAGACAGGGAGTCAGCAACGAAGTGACGCCAGATTCCGCTTAGCCTGTGAATTGGTAAGAAACGGTAGAATCGGCAAAGTAAAAAAAGTGAAGGTTTTTCTGCCAGCCGGAAGAAACGAAGGACCTTTTGCTTCAAGCGATGTGCCAAAAAATCTGGACTGGGAATTCTGGAAGGGACAGACACCTGATGTGCCATACGTGAGGGAACGTACGCATGGATCATTTCGATATTGGTATGATTATTCAGGAGGTACCATGACCGATTGGGGCGCACACCATCATGATATCGTTCTCTGGGGACTCGGATTAGACCGCAGTGGCCCGGTATCCATTGAGGGAAAGCCAAAAGTGAGCATGATAGAGGGTGGTTTCTCCGCAGCGAGTGAATACAAAATCCATTACAACTATGCCAACGGAGTGCAACATACCACCGAAAGCACTGCGGACGACAACCCTTCCGGAGGGCGCGTCCGTGAACAGGGTAAACGCCACGGAATCATGTTTGAAGGCACGGAGGGATGGATTTGGGTAACACGAGGGGAAATCAAGGCGAGCGATCAGGACTTATTGGATACTCCCCTCCCCTCAAATGCGAAAAGGCTTTATCACAGCGACAACCACATGGGAAATTTCTTTGAATGTATCTCAACTCGCAAACAACCCATCTGCAATGTGGAAATCGGCCACCGTTCTGCTTCTGTCTGCCATCTTGGAGTGATCGCGATGAGACTTGGAAGAACACTGAACTGGAATCCCGAAACGGAAAGATTCATCAACAATGAAGATGCGAATCACTGGCTCGCGAGAACAATGCGACGCGGATGGGGGTATGAATTCATTGCATGATGATTACAGATACTTATTTTCACAGCGACTCAGCCAATCCGGAAAGAAATACGTTGTATCATCTCTTTGCCGAAGCAGGTCTGGAGGCGTTCGAGGATTTCCTCACGTCGATACCTTACAATTTCGCTTAGCCAGACACTGTTGTCCACGTTGACGAATAGAGTACCTTTGCGGATTCCGACCGGCTGGGCATGAGCTGTCAACGTGGGATCAATGAGGTGGGTCCACGCTTTCAGTATTTGTGATTCAGAGGTTCGCTGATCCAAACGCAATGTTTTCAGTGCCTTGTTCACCAGGTCTGAGGTCTGGTTCGGTTTGAACTGTGCCAGCTTTTCCTGGTCATCGCAACTTGCCCGCCGCCATTCACGAAGCACCTGATCGCAACCAGCTGACCGCTTTGGGGTTCGCTTTCTTTGCCTTGCGTTCTGCTTGGACACATTCGATGATTGAGCCTTGTTCATTCGCGTGAAGAATACATCAAGTTCCACAGCATGCGAACCTTGAAAATGAAATGAAAAAAATCCCTATCCCAACTGATCGTATCCACAGGCAAAAACCCATGCCTGTCACGTCCACTGCATTCAAGTCGCACCAGGCATAGCTCATGATGGATTGGATTGAATTGCTGCACCGATTGTGGCCATGGGAGGCAAGCCTGATCCTCTGGTTACAGCGTTCACCGGATGCATTTATCCTCAGCATGCGTTGGATCAGTGAGTTGGGACATTCACCTTTCATGCTGTCACTCATCCTTTTTGCTTACTGGGGATGGAAAGAAGAAGCAGGGATTCAGTTGACAAAATTTTTGACCTTGAGCGGAGTCCTGATGAGTTTATCAAAAGACCTGCTGCTCGCCCCTCGTCCCTTCTGGGTGCATCCTGAAATCCAGACTTTAGGGAAAGCGGGTGGATTCGGCATGCCGTCGGGTCACGCAATGATGGCCTGTGTCTGGCTGATAGTGATGGCTCACTGTAAATCCAAGCCAGTGCGATGCCTCGGATGGAGCGTCATTCTGTTGACGGGACTCTCTCGTGTGGCCCTTGGACTGCATAGTCCACTGCAAGTCGTGGCAGGATGGATGATTGGAGTGGTGATATTTGTGGGAATTGTCTTCAAGTTCTTCCATCCAAAACCCGTTCGTCCAGCATACACACAAGAAGCAGTGCGCGATGCCATCATGATAAGTCTGCTGACCTTGCTCGCCTTTGCGATTTACAAATTCAACCTCCATTGGCAAGTGCCTGAAAACTGGCTGTCTAATCTTCGGGAAAAAGGATTGAGCACTGAAATCATACGTCCTCCCTCGGCGAGAGGATGCGTGATATACCTTTCGTGCTATGCAAGCCTGGTGTTTTGGCAGTGGATTCGATCAAATCGAATGCCAAAATTAAAACTCAACGGAACGGTGGGGCAACGCGCAGGTCGAGTGAGTGTCGGGTTATTGTTGGGCGTTTTTTCCTATTACGTTTACCAGTCTCAGAAAACCGCTGTTCCGGGTTTGTACGGCATTCCCAATCCAATGCTGGTCTTGCTGGCAGGATGCGCCACTTTCCTGCTGGTAATTGGGTTTCCCTGGCTCTTTGACCGAATCCATCTTAATTCAGAAAAGCCCCTAAGTTAAGGCCAGAAACTCTTCCAACTCAGAGAATGTATTGTAAAAATGAGGTGATAAACGAATAAATTGGTTTCCATCTCGATCCGTTCTCAAGGAGGTTTGACAGTTTTTTTCCTTCAGACCTTGATGCAATAGTGACATGTCATCCCCGTCGCGATGGAAAGTAACGATACCGCTTGAGTTTGCCTCGGGAACTTCGGCATGCAACACCTGATAGCCTTTTTCAATCAGAATCGATGATAGGAATTTACGTTTTGCCAACAAATCCTTGGCAATGGATTCGACACCTAATTGCTGGAGCATTGAGAGCGAAGCCTTCAGACCAGCAAGCCCCATCAGGTTATGACTTCCAGCCTCATATCTTCGTGCATCATCTCTCAACTCAAACTCTTCGGAAGCAACAAAATCAGGGCAGGAAACATTGTGCCAACCAAAAGTGGTTGGTTGTAACAATGTTTGCATTGTTTTTTTAACAACCATCAAGCCCGCAGCACAGGGACCAAGCATCCACTTGTGCGCGTCGGCTGCCATGAAATCCACATGTTTGAGTGGCGTTGGAAATGCCCCAATGGTTTGAATGGCATCCAGACAAAAAGCAATGCCTCGGTCCTTGAGGATTTTCCCGATGGCATCAACTTCAATTCGAAATCCACTGAGAAAATGACAGGAAGCAAGAGCAACCATGCGGGTGTTCTCATCGATTTGCCCTAAAATATCCTGAGGGCGGATCAGTCCCGGTTTCGGTACATTGAGGAAGCGAACCCCGACTCCCCATTCGGACAAAGCCATCCAAGGATAAACATTCGAAGGATAATCATCGAAATAAACAAGGACCTCATCATTTTTCTGCCAGGAAAAACCGGTCGCAATGAAACTCAAAGCGAGGCTGGTGGGACCTACCAGAGCGATTTCATTCGCTCCCACCCCTAGAAACTGACTCGCAAGCGCCCGAGTTTCTGCAATCAGGAGTCCCGCCTGATCTTCCTGATCCCCCAGTTCACATGCAGAAGCATAGGTTTGAATGGCCTTGGAGACGCTCGCAGGGACAGGGCAAACGGCAGCATGTGCCAAAAAGGTCTGATCCCTGCATATTGGAAATTCTTTTCGACGCAACGATTCGTCAGATTGTATTTCTTCTATGGTCCACATAAGCCCTTCATCAAGAGGCTAGATATCAGCCGAGTCAAGTACACCGTTGAAGTACCCAGTCCAGAAAGAAATAATGTAGTAGGCCAGCACAAGAAGTATCCCAAAGTAAATCAACCTTGGTAACCATTGTGAAAAGGTGCGAAGCTTTCGATTACCCTCCTCTTCATATACTTTCCTCAATCGAGTCAGGTTTTCATCCAGGCGTCCTGAAGCTTCGCCACTGGTATAGGACATTCTGAACAACTCTGGAAAGAAGGAGGCAGAATCCAACCACTCGGATGGAGTTTGACCACAATCCATCGCATCGGGAAAGGAGCTTACTTCTGCAATCAAGGACGGTGAGCCACTCGCATCTGCAGCCGTGATCCAGGCGTTGGAAACCGAAACGCCAGCATTGAGCAGGGATTCTAATGCCAGGCAGAATCGTGATAATGCCAGGGATTTTAATGCCGCTCCAAGAAACGGTACAAATCGAATCATTGCTTCAATCATTCGCCGCCAGCTTGAGCCTCTTGTTCCACTGGAAGCCCACGAAAGGGCAAACAGAGCCATGTAAATCGGAATCAGAACACCTAAAGTCGCTGACAAATACGCAGCAAGATTGCCTGATTGAAACAGCGCTGGAAAAGGGATGATGAAAACTGCGAAATGAAAGATAAAGGCTGGATACGCAAGAGTGCCTCGAAATTCACGGATGTTATCTGCCCGACCACTGTAATACTTAGAAAGCAGTCTGAAGCACACGTCCAGTCGCCCTGAATTCTCTCCTGCATGTAGAAGAGCTAGATCAAAATCTGGCACTTCTCCTCTTGAATGAGAGACAGCTTCAGCAAAGGTTTCTCCACGACCAATCGCCTCGCGCCAACCCTTCAGGCGCTGTTGGTAGGCACGGAACCCTTTTGAACGGTCGAGAGTTTCAAGGCTTTGCGGCAAAGAAAGACCAGCTTCGCACATGGTGCCAAGCTGGTGATAAAATTCAGATTGTTGGGCCGATGACCCTGCATTTAAAAGGAACGCCATGATATTGGTTTCCGTGGCACTTCACGGAAAGACGAAGGTCGCTCCCCGAAATGAATCAGTCTGCCATGCTGTCAATGCTGGTCTGTAAATCAGACTTGCTCTTCAGGCCGACGATCTGTTCTTGAATTTCCCCTCCCTTGAAGAGCAGAAGCGTGGGAATGGACCGTATTCCATATTTTACAGCGAGTTGCTGATTTTCATCAACATTGACTTTGTAAATATTGATTTTGGACTCATTCTCGCTCGACAGTTCCTCGAGAACAGGGGTCAACATCTTGCAGGGACCACACCATTCTGCCCAGAAATCAACCAAGGCGGGAGAAGAAGATTGGATAACTTTTTCGTCGAAATTGGCTTCGTTAATACTTTCCATGAATTAATATATAGTTCGATGAACAGGGGGAGCTTAGAGGAAAAATAAGCGTACGGCGACAAGAAGGGTCACGATGGTGGCGGCAATGGCCAGACCTTTATCAGTCCCACTCACGGCAACTGCTGCTGCAGAAGCTCTTGGCGCCATGGCAGGTGAAGGCCTCACATGAGATTTTCCTCCCATGGGAGGAGCCGCAGGTGCTGCCTTGGGTGCTGCTGAGGGTAGTTTTTGGGTTGAACCAGCCACACCGCCCGCAGCCGCTGCTGGAGCCGCACCGGGTTTTGCACCTGCTATTGCCGAGGGTGCAGGAATTTTAACCGTCGGTGCCGCAGTAGGCTTTGGAGGAAGATTGATTCTTACCGTTTCCTTTTTGGGCTGCACATTGCCACTGTCGGCGGGTGCCGCTCCACCTTGCGGAGTCTTTTGATCGTCTGCCATAAGTTTAAATTTTGATTGGAAACAAAGTAATTATGCATCAATGGCCTGTCAATGCTCGTTTCGTCTATAATTAAAGCAAATACGCTGCCATTAAAGATAATCGAAAGGGTTTTGTTCTCTAATGGAGGCATACAGATGCGAAGCATTGCATTAGCCTTTCTTAGACGCGTATTGTGAATGCAATTCAATCTGAATTAAAGAAATCAAATCATGTGCGCAACGGAAAAAAATAAAAAAGGTTGCCTGTTTTACGGGTGCCTGACGTCCATCGTACTCGGATTGGTCTTTTTTGTAGTGGTGCCGTTGGGGCTTTACTACGCATTCAATGCAGCCGCAGGCAAATTAGTCGAAAATTACACCGATGAAGATCCCATCCAATTACCAGAGGTAGTAATAGGGGAAGCTGAACTGTCGATGCTGAAACAACGCGTCGAGCGATTCAGAAAGGCCATTCAGACCAAGGAAGCTTCTCCACCACTCGAACTCACTACCGAGGAAATCAATGCACTTATCTTCCATGATGCCCAGCTTGAAAAGCTCAAAGGAAGGGCTTACTTGAAAATCGAGGGAAATGCCCTGCAGGGACAGATCAGTATTCCTCTGGATGAATTGAATCTGGGCTCGGATACCAGGCGATACGTTAACGGCACGGGTAGTTTTAAAATATCGGTTCGAGAAGGCAAGCTGTCGGTGATCATCCAATCCATTGAAATCAAGGGCAAAACATTGCCCGCTGCGGTTCAAAATGTAATTGTTGGAGTGAATCTATTTGAAAAAGCGGAAATGGATCCGGAAACCACGAAGCTTCTTGATCATTTGAAAACGTTCGAATTACGGAACGGCAAGTTGATCCTCGAACTCAACAAAAATCGCAAAGCCGAAATCGACGATGCATTGGATTTCAGCGGGGGTGATGCGCTTTGACTGCTGCAACTGAATCCAGAATCAATTAAGGCCTCAAGGTCGCTAGTTTTTGTCGTACCATTGCCGCTTGACTACCTTCGATGATTTGCCAGCAGGCGAGCCCATTGCCTACTAAATCGAATTGATCAAATGACCATTGAATCTGCTTGTCGCGCGTGATTTCAAAAATTTGAGGATTGCCGGGACCTGCGTGGCAGTTCCCTACCATGAAATGACCATTCTCCAGCTCTTCCAGACACGTTGTCCACTTCAACTCAATATCTGTTTTTGGCACTTGCCCGTTGATTTCCCACACCACTTGTTTCTGCGGAGTAACTTCAAGGACACTGTTCCCCCCCCCTGAAGCAATAAGCGTATTGCCATTGCTCAGTCGAATAGCACCGTAGACCCGTGTGTTGATTACATAATCCCAGACGACATTTCCAGAACGGTCATATTCTGTAACAACTCCCGGATTCTCAGAGCATACGAGGTAATTCCCATCAGGGGTCATTCTCATGAGACGAGTCGATTCCGTCCCGCCTTTTTTGAGTGGAAATGAGTGAACCAACTTTCCTGCTTGATCCACTTCGAGGATGCGCCCTATTCCACTTTCAGCGATAATGGTGTGACCATTGGGGAGTCGCTTGAATGCATGCACGTCCACTCTTTTACCTTCGTTCCCATTCATCGTCGCTGAGTCATACGTCCACACGACTTTTTTATCCAGTGTGATTTCAGTCAAGGTAGTCCATGTATCGTGAAAAAGAATATTCCCATTTTCAAGCAACTGAAGATCGTGATGCCCTGTATGGCCCTTGTTTGGTCCTGCCGTCTTGTGGGACCAGAGCAGTTCGCCCCGGGAATCACAAATCGCCAATATGTTCTTCCCATAGGATGCCCCGACGAGAACCAACCTTTCGGCTTGAGCAATTGAAATTGAACATAATAAGGATAAGATAATGAACGCGGCCCCGTTGATTTTCATGGATATCAATATATATCAGGGTGACCTCAGGGATTCAGCCTTGAGATTTCAGTGAACTTGTTGTGTGCAATAGACCAGACAGGCGTGGCTAAACGTCGGTCTGGTCTTCAAATGAAGTTTAATGAAGCAGGGAAATCAGTTACTTCTTGGTCTTGGTTGCCGACCAGTTTCCTTTAGCCACTTCTTCGTTGAAATCATCGTAATATTTCCACTCGCCGACCAACTTCTGGGCAGCTGAGAGTTTCGCAGCTATTTTGACTGTGCCTCCGCCAAAAGGAATTTCCATTTTTAGCCCGTTCTTAAGCACTTTGACACGGTTGTAATTTGTTTCGCCATCGTCCGTGGAAGCCAGAGCAGAAAAACCCGAGCCTGATTTTTCAACGATCATAGCATGCTCCATGAGATCCTGGTCGGTTTCTGCCACAACATCCCACTTACCAGCAAAGACAGGTGGGAGAGAACGGACAGCTTTCCAATCATTGGACATCTGCTCAACCCCATCCTCAGAGCGAACAAACCATTTCCCCGATAAACTGCCGTCCTTCTGCAAATCTGCTTTGGCGCCTATGACTCCCTTGTTGCCATCTCTTTCAAAATCAAAAGCGACGGCTAATGTTTTACCATCCAGCTCAACGCGATCCATGTCCTGCTTGACCCCTTCTTCATTGACCATGCTTACGGCCCACTTATCGCCATTTTTCCGAATGGTAAATACTGAATCACGTGATTCAAATTCATCAATGGAAGCGGACGTATCCCATTTGCCTGCAAGATTGACTGTGGCTTTGTGGTGATCGGCATGAAGAGTACTGCAAAAAACACAGAACACTCCGACTAGTGAGTAGATTAGTTTTTTCATGATTTCAAATATAGTTCACAAGCCAGGGGAAAAAGACCAGTAAAACCTGATAAAAAATCACGAACTGAAAATTCGCTTCTATTCAAAAGTTGCAGCGTTGCATGCCAGGTGAGGGTTTGGCAGGATGTCGAACATGGCACAATTGGAGAACAAGTATTCAGGACATGTTGAATTTTCACCTCATTTTAGGAAGAGGCATTCCATTCAATATGTAGTGTTCGATTTCGATGGCACTTTGTCTCTTGTCCGTGAAGGTTGGCCTGAGGTCATGCTCCCGATGTTCGTTGAGATGCTACCAGACAAAACGGGAGAGTCAGAAGAATCCGTCAAAAACATGCTGCTCGACGACATCATGAAATTGAACGGAAAACAAACTATCTACCAGATGATCCAACTTGCAGAGCGAATCAAGGAGCGAGGAGGATCTCCCAAAGAACCTCTTTGGTACAAGCACGAATACCTGAGGCGTCTGGATCTCCGCATTCAAAACCGCAAACAAGCAATCTTGTCAGGTGAAATAAAAGCCGATGAACATGTTGTCCACGGCGCTCGCCACATGCTTGATCTCCTGACCAGCAAGGGCCTCCCCGTTTATTTGGCCAGTGGAACTGACGAACCCTTTGTTAAGGAAGAAGCAAAGATCCTCGGGCTGGACCATTACTTCAAGGGGCACATTTATGGCGCCCTGGACGATTACAAATCTTTCTCAAAGAAAATGGTCATTGATCGAATTTTACGCGAAAACAACATTCCGGGTGAACGTCTTTTATCTTTTGGTGATGGATATGTGGAAATTGAAAACACAAAGGAAGTGGGTGGACTCGCAGTCGCAGTGGCCAGCGATGAAGCCAACAATGGAAGCGGCAATATCGATGAATGGAAACGAAAGCGTTTGATGGGTGTGGGTGCCGATGTGTTGATTCCTGATTATCGGGATATAGAGGTATTGATGCCACAGCTGACCGATCAACCGGCTTTTTGATGTGTTACGGGAAAAGCTGACAGCGAGCAATCCGGAAAGAGCAGGTTGACAAGAAGAGTTTACCTTAGCATATGAATAAAATTTTTGAACCTCCCTTTGATCGTTCGCGATTGAAGGTTTTCCCTATCGAGAAAAGAAAAAGCCTCACCAGCGTGGAAGATATTCTGGTGGATCCAGAGTCGAAATCAGTTGAGGTGAATCCTGATCTGGCTTCGCAAATAGACACCTGCGCTCAATCCATTCTAAAAGCACGGAATCGTGGAGCTTCGGTCATGCTCATCTATGGAGCTCATTTATTACGCAATGGTGCCGCACTGATCCTTGATGAAATGATGGCGCAAGATTGGCTGACACATCTTGCAACCAACGGTGCAGGCACCATTCACGATTTTGAATATGCTTTTCTGGGCCGATCCACTGAATCCGTGAGGGAAAACGTCGAAACCGGCACGTTTGGGGCATGGGATGAAACGGGACGCTCCATCATGCTGGCTCTGGCAGCGGGCGGACTGGAAAACAAAGGCTACGGGTGCTCACTGGGTCAATTCATTACTCAAGATGGATGCGAACTTCCTTCTCCCGAAACGCTGAGGGAGGCTATCATCAAAGATCCAGCTTCCAGACAAGCAGCAGCACAAGCAGACTGCCTTCGATTGATGAGTCAGTTTCAACTCAAACCCGGGTTTCACGCGGTCAAAAACAGAAATAAAAAAGCATCCATCCTGGCGAATGCCTATGCACATGGAGTTCCTGTTTCTGTGCATCCTGGCATTGGATATGATATCATTACCAACCACCCAATGTTCAAAGGAAGCATCGTAGGGCGTGCAGCAGAATCAGATTTCGAACTCTTCTGCAAAGCTGTGGAGGGACTGGATCAAGGTTCGGTTCTATCGATTGGATCAGCGATCATGGGACCGCAGGTTTTTGAAAAAAGTTTGAGCTGTGTACACAACGTGAGGCGTCAAGAAGACCGCCAAAATGTCACAGGCCATTCCATTCATGTCGTGGACCTGCAGGATGGCGGCAAATGGGATTGGACAAAGGGTGAACCTCCCAAGAACAGCCCTGCCTATTACTTGAGGTTCTGTAAGAGTTACTCTCGTATGGGCGGAATCATGCATTATTTACAATGCGATAACGCCACATTTATACATCAACTTTACAAACGCTTGAAACAAGCATGAATCCAAATCGCACCAGGGAAATCCTTAATTGCTACGATCAATTAAAAATCGCAATCGTTGGGGATTTTTGTCTTGATCGATATTTTGAAATCGATCCATCACGTTCTGAAAAATCCATCGAAACAGGCCTGGAAGTTTATAATGTCACCAACGTGCGAACCCAGGCAGGTGCCGCAGGAACGGTATTGAACAATCTTGTTGCACTTGGCATACCGGAAATTCACACGATCGGGTTTTGTGGTGAAGATGCCGAGGGTTGGTTATTGCGCAAGGCACTCCACAAGCTGAAAGGAGTCAACTCGGAATTTTTCTTCAGCTCCAGTCTGAGGCATACATTCACCTATTCAAAACCCCTCGTTTGTGAACTCAACAAGCCCCCTGTCGAGCTCAACCGTCTGGATCAAAAAAACTGGACTGCCACACCAGTGGAGATTTCCGATCAAATATGCGAGGGCATTGAAAAACTGATTCACAAGGTCGATGCCTTCATCGTCATGGATCAGGTCGATATTGAAGAAACGGGAGTCATCACATCACAAATCCTTGAACGTTTGGGACAGATCCAAGAACAAAACCCTGAAAAATTAATCATTGCTGACAGCCGACGAGGCCTTCAAAGCTATCCCAATCTAACTTATAAGATGAACGCCAATGAACTGGCTGCCTGGAAGGGGTGTTCAAAGATGTCTCTCGACCAAGTGAAAACTGAATCATTTCAAATGGCACGGAAATCAGGACAGCCAGTCTTTGTTTCAATGGCCGATCAGGGAATCACTGGGGTAGTTCCCAAGGGTGATCAAGCCTATGCAGCATCTCTTCCCTTGCGGGGGCCCATTGATATTGTAGGAGCCGGTGATTCGGTCACAGCAAATCTCTGCGCCGGCCTGGCAGCTGGAGCATCGCTTGACGAGGCGCTGCAACTTTCCATGCGTGCAGCCTCATGTGTTATCCACCAACTGGGAACCACAGGAACTGCCACAAGGAGGGATCTGCTGCAATTCGCTTGAATTGACAACTAAACGCGACGACGTTCCTGATATGCTCTGATTGATGAAATGCCAGAGTAAAGTTAACCCTCTTCTCTTTCCTGTGCTTCCTCTTCACTTAAAAAGTGCGTTTCCAGAAAAGAACTCAAATCGGCAGATTGCTGAAACAATTCATCTCTTAATTCAAGGACCGAATCGGGTCCACCCAAATCCCAGGGCTGGGAAAGAACCTCTTCCGTTCTCAGGAAGAGTGGGACACCAACATCAAGGTTACCCAGTTTGAGAAGAGTATTTGTGAGGGCGCTCACGTGGACTTGAGCCTCCTGGACGGTCTTTTTGCATTTCGAAAGACTCCAATTCCCTGTTTTCAGGTGCTTAAGGACACCGCATTCAAAGGATGCACACATATTGGGTCTTTTGTCGTAAACTTTGCAATGATGGCTTTCATCAAGGCAATGACAGGGCTGAATCAAGAAGTTTTGGTTGTCATGCTGTTCGAGCTCGACACCGCAATTGACGACGCGATCCAGCTCCTGCTTGTCTTCGATCCGGACATCAATGAATAACACACCAGAACAGCAGAACCCACAATCAGTACATAGCTGTTTGGCCGCTTCAGCGTTGGTCGTTTCCTTCATCGGAAGGACTATTCTGAGTAAACAGGCTCGAGGAGCGGATTGACCTGAGGGTCCCACTCTACCACATCCACATCAATCGAGTGGCGGTCAAAGACGGAACCTTCACTTAGGGAGAGTTGGGACAATGCCTTGTTGTATTCAGCGAGAGCATTGATTTCGCTCGAGCGCGCAGCGGTAAGGTCACGCTGCAGCTGCAAAACGATGAAACTTGTACTTTTACCAACCTCGAGTTTCTTCTGTTCTGCATCAAGTGCAGCTTCACTAAATTCACGTTCCTGCCGAGTTGCCTCGACACGTTGAAGGTTGATTTTGGTTAGTGAAACCGCGTTTTCGATGTCGACCATGATTTGCTGCTCAGAGCGCTTGAAAGTTAATTTAAGTTGCTCTGCCTGTGCTTTCGCAGATTTGAAATTGTAGCGCTCCTGACGTCTCGTGAGCGGAACGTTTAGTTCTGCTCCAACGGACCAGACGGGGTTGTCACGTCCAGTGAGTTGATCAAAAACGTCGCTGTAGCTTCCATTACGCGATTGAGCCGCATAACCGATACTTCCAACCAGATCTAATTGTGGAAAGAGCTGATTCCGTCGAAATTTCACAAGGATCCCCTGATTCTCCATACCTTTGCGGGATTGAAGGAGATCGGGCCTTTGAGTCAGGCCTTTGTGCCAGCTATCCTGCAAGTCTGTCACGACAGGAACAGCTCTCAGCCCTTCAGAGGGTTGAATAGAAACGGAGGCCCAATCGGAGTATTCCTGGCTGAGTAAGTTCTTCAAAGCATTCTGACGAACAATAAGTGTACGTCTGGCACCCAGTAAATCAGCTCGCCGGGCAGCCACTTGTGATTGAGCCTGCTTTTCGTCAAGAGGAGCCATGGTGCCAATTTCCACTCTCTTTTTGTTTTCGGCAAGAAGACGGTCGGCTAATTGCACAGCTTTTTCCTGGACCTTGACATTTTCCAGAGCAGCGATCAGGTCGTAATAGGCAAGCTCTACCTGGGTCAGTACATTCATCATCTGCCATTGCAATGCCAACTCTGATTGGGTCAGGCGGTTTTTGGAGAGTTTGATGTTGTATCTTGCTCCATCAATCCAGAGATTTTTCAAAAGTGGTTGACGCAGTTGAGAAAAAGCGGAGTTACCAGAAAACTGATTGAATGAAAACCCCAGGTTATTGACTTCAGTCTCGGAAACAAAGGTTTGAAAAGAATACTGGGTACCCGTGGGAAGTTGGCCTGAAATGCCGCTGCTGAAAGAGTCTGTCTCACTGGACGACCCGGGGATGTTACCGATGCTTGGGTCAAACCTTCCTGGCTCCTGCCGATTTTGCTGACGATAGGAAAAGAAGAAACTTGGATCATAGGCACCTTGCGAGATCCTCAGATCATAGAGGGAAAGTTCCGGGTTTACCCTTTCGATCTGGACAGTCAGATTATTTTCGAGAGCCGTTTCAAAGCATTCCTGCAAGGACAGGGCGCGCACCTGGCTCTGGGCATGCACCTGAACAGCAAAGTTTAACAAGCAACATACCAGCACCGCACATGCGAGCCGGATAACATTTGTTTCTTTTAGATTTCTCATCTCTTTATTTCCCTCAAAGCGTCTTGAAAAGGACTATGCAAAATTGTCAGTGATACTCAAACAGATTTGGCTAACGATTCCTGACTTGATATCAATGAATATTATTCAATGGTATTCCTGAATAGGTTTCACCTGGTATCCGTTTTTCTTGAGTGCTGCGATCGCCGAAGCGGCGGCCTTGGCACTGCTGAGTGTCGTCATGATGGGCACCCGACTGTAGACCGCAGTCGTACGAATCTTCACTTCATCGGCACGCGGAGCCTGCCCTGAAGGTGTATTGATTACCAATTGAATTTCACCATTCTTGAGTAGATCCAGCGAATTGGGTCGACCTTCGGCTAATTTGCGAACCTCGCGCACCTCCATACCTGCTTCCTGAATCACCCTGGCGGTCCCTTCGGTGCAGATCAGTTCAAATCCAAGATCAGAAAACTGTTTTGCCAGGTCTGCAATCTGGGACTTGTCTGATTTGTTAACACTGATGAACACTTTCCCCTCAAGCGGCAGAGGCGAGTTGGCTGCCATTTGAGATTTGGCATAAGCCGTTCCCAAATCAGCATCCAGCCCCATGACTTCCCCGGTGGATTTCATTTCGGGAGAAAGCAGGATATCTTGCCCCTGAAAGCGATTGAATGGGAATACGGATTCCTTGATTGCCCAATAATCCGGCCAAATTTCCTCAGTAAAGCTCAAATCGATGAGCTTGGCACCTGCCATCACTCTGGCCGCCATCTTGGCTAAGGGAACCCCAATGGTTTTACTTGTAAAAGGCACTGTGCGGGAAGCTCGAGGATTGACCTCCAGCACATAAACAACCCCATCCTTGACCGCATACTGAATATTCATCAGTCCAATCACTCGCAATTCCCTGGCCATGGCGTGCGTGTAGGAACGAATCGTTTCGATGGTTTCTTTGCTCAGTGTGTGGGGAGGCAGCACCATCGCGGCATCGCCGCTGTGAACACCGGCAAACTCAATGTGCTCCAACATACCACCAATGACGATGGTTCCCTCCTCCGGATTATCGAAATGCCCCACGTCGCATATGCAATCCACGTCCACTTCAGTGGCATCTTCTAAAAATTTATCTACCAAAACAGGCCGTTCCGGCGAAGCTTCAACGGCGTAGCGCATGTATTCCCGCAATTCGGAATCAGAATAAACAATCTGCATCGCCCGCCCACCAAGCACGAAGCTCGGGCGAACCAACACAGGATACCCTACTTTCTTGGAAGCAGCTAAGGCTTCCTCTTCGTTCACTGCCAGCCCATTTTCTGGTTGAGGTATATCCAACTTTGTAAGCATGGCCGCAAATAATTTACGATCTTCGGCTATTTCAATGCTGCGCGGAGAGGTGCCAATAATGTTAACGCCATTATCCTGCAGACCAATCGCAAGGTTCAAGGGCGTTTGCCCTCCAAATTGGACAATGGCTCCCCAGCATTTTTCGCGATGATAAATATTGAGCACATCCTCAAGAGTCAGGGGTTCAAAAAAAAGTTTATCGCTCGTGTCGTAATCAGTAGAAACCGTCTCGGGATTGGAGTTAACCATAATGGTTTCAATCCCTGTCTCTTTCAGGGCAAATGAGGCATGCACGCAGCAGTAATCAAACTCAATTCCCTGACCGATTCGGTTGGGACCTCCACCAAGGATCATGACTTTCCGAGTCTCTGAAGCCCGAATCTCGTCATCACCACGATCGTAGGAAGAGTAATAATAAGGCTGTCTCTTATACACATCTGACGCTGCCGACGACTCCTTACGTGTAG
>OJCR01000173.1_pt1 | contig 33622 bp, 25 predicted proteins | sample 1591611 | NCBI WGS metagenome assembly OJCR01 (sample SAMN05416815, study PRJEB24817) | seawater metagenome | isolation source: Sea water | place: Canada:Atlantic | collected 2013-07
ATGCTTCGTAGGCGTATTGAAAATCCAAAAATGAGTATTCGGTGGCATCGGCACCGTGTAGAATTTGGGGCCCCGACAATCGATGAACACCAACTTATCCACTTCCCCGAAACCGGAGGAACCTTGATCCAAGATACCGCACGGCACGCCGACAAAATCGTTCTCCGCCTTACGACCAATTTTCACCAGGGTCTCTTTATCGACCTCCTGACCCGTCAGGCACAAAAACGCTAACGCCGATGAAAGCTCGATCGCCGCACTGCTACTCAGACCCGCGCCCGCCGGAAGATCGCTATCCACGAGATAGTCAAAACCGCCCGGCGCGGATAGGCCGAAGTCACCCAGCGCTGAGATCACTCCCTGCGGATAATTTGTCCACGAGGACGACCCTTCCATTTTAGCCAAAGCACTGCCCGTCTCGATGATCGGCGCCTCCCCACCAGACCGCCAACGTCGCCGTCCATCTTTGCGTGGAGCAATTGCCACCCACAGTCCGCGATCAACCGCCGCGCCCAAAACCGTGCCGCCATTATAATCGGTGTGGTTGCCAATAAACTCAACGCGACCCGGTGCTCGGGTCACGAATGCCGGGTCACATCCGTAACTATCGCGGAAAAGTTGGGTGATACGTTCTAACATAAGTGAAGATCGAGTGAGCTGAATCGAAAGAACCCGGTCAAAGCATTGCCTTCATGGAGTCTCACCGCTGGTCCCCGGAGCCGTTCCACCCTCAAACCCCGGCGGCGCTTCCCCTTGCGCACCTTTCATCGTGAGGCTCAAGAGATACTGCATCGCCTCCACCCGACTACAGTCGCGTTCGCTCGCAATCTGATCAGCTCGTTTCATCAACTGCTCAGCCATACGTTGAGCTTGGGTATCATCCGCTCCTAAAGAACGACAGAGACGTTTAACTTGTTCCAATTCCGACATCTTGCTCATACGTGAATCGAAATGAACTCGTAGTAAAATCTAATGATCGTTTCCGGACCTGAAGCGTTTGGTTGGCGAACACCTCAAATTGCACCACCAATCTCGCCTAGGTTGTTCACCCTATGCCAAATAGGAATATCTAAAATCGACAAGTGGACTTGAAAAAATCCCAACCCAGCATCCGTGCTTCCTGCTCGATGATGTTGTAACCACAAATTCGAAGCTCCCAAGCATTCCTCTTTATTCGAAGACCACGCTTCACCTCTGACCATGTCCACCGATTCCTCCAACTTCACCGCCTTACTGGTGGATGATGAACTCTACTTCCGTCGATTCATTTCCCAAGTCATCGGCAAATCAGGAGTGAGTAACATCGTTCAGGCGGCCGATGGGTTTGAAGCCGTCACCCAATTTGAAGCGACCAAGCCCGACATGGTGATCTTAGACATCAACATGCCAAACAAGAACGGACTCGCGACGCTTAGGGACCTGCGCAAAACCTCCGATGAGGTGCCTATCTTCATGCTCACTTCCACGGCAGACGAATATATCGTTGAACAATGTGTGGTCGACGGTGCCGATTTCTTACTCCGCAAAGACGTGCCCGCAAACGAGCTCTCTCAACAACTTGGTGAACTCATCGCGGAGAACTTTCCGGATCTCGCAAATGTCACCCAGTCATGAGTGAATCTCCTCCCCCCACCAAAAGCACATCGATGGCGGATATGGTCGTCCGCTACGATCTAGCCGCCATGCAGGAGGAAATTAAACGGGACTTCACCCCGGACTCCGGCACGCATCGACTGCTCAACCAGACCGATATCAGCAAACGATTTAAACGCCGGCGCGCGGCCAAAGCTAAGCCCAAGCCCGAAGCCACATGACTGCCTTCGCCGGATACATTGAAGCAGGCCCTGCCCGACCAGCTTCAGTTACTCGACAAACTGGGACACGCCCATTTCGACGATCACCTGTCCATCATCAGGGAAATCTCGAAACGCCATCTCCTCCCTCATTCCCGCCTTTGCCAACTCTGGGGCGACGGTATCGGGAAAGCATACGTCAATCCATTCGAGGTGCAGATCCCCGACGGCGAAGGATTTCAACTCCCCCGCAAGGTAGCCTCGATTGCTCAAGCCATCGTCCTCCACACTCTCGATGATACCGCCACGGTCGGGATGGCCACGCCCGATAACAAGCGATTGATCGCTTCGTTTCGAAAGATTCTAGGGCGCGAAATCAGCCCGGTATTTGCTCACCCCGATGACATCACCGCCGTCATCGATCTACACTTTACCAACTAGCAAACCCTCGCTGCCTCGCTCCAGAAAGCCTGTGATAACCTGCCAACCCTCGAAGGTGGCCGCGAAATCGAATCCGATGCCGATGCCCTGCTGCAGGGAGAATCATTCAACGAGCTCTTCACCAGTATCCTGTTTACCGCTTTCGGCCGCAAAGCATCCGATATCCATTTTGAAATCGATGTTTCTGAAGGCCGCGTGCGGATGCGCATCGGCGGCCGCTTAACTCAGATCATCTCCTTACCCCGCCTCGTCTACAACGCGATGGTCGTGCGGATTAAAGTGCTCAGTGATCTGGACATCTCTCAGTCCCGCATTCCGCAGGACGGCGCGTTCGAAATCCAGTTCGGCGGTAAACGTCTCGCCCTCCGGGTTTCCACTATGCCCTCCATCTGCGGGCAAAAGGCGGTCTTGCGACTACTCGGGGCACCGGAGCAACAATCGTCACCCACGTTATCTACGGTCGGATTCTCCAACACCATCCGCCACGCGGTAAAGCGGGGCATCGCCCGACCCAATGGGATTATTTTCTGCTGTGGCCCGACCGGTAGCGGCAAAACCACCACGCTGTATTCCTGTTTGGCTGAGATCAACGAGCCCGACATCAATATCACCACCTTGGAAGACCCCGTGGAGATTCGCCTCCCTTCGATCACCCAGCATCAGGTCAACCACGGCATCGGGCTAACGTTTGAGCGTTTGCTGCGAGGCGTGCTCCGCCAAGATCCGGATGTGGTTTTGGTGGGAGAAATTCGTGACGGGGAAACCGCCACCATCGCGACCGAGGCCGCCCTGACGGGTCACTTGGTGCTCAGTTCCCTGCACACCAACGACTCGATCCAGGCCATCACCCGTCTGCTCGAACTCGGAGTGGCCGCGCACATGGTGGTACCCACTGTTATCGGTATTCTTTCTCAACGTTTGGTCCGTCGTATCTGTTCCGCTTGTAAGGAAACCTATTCTCCTTCGCGGGCAGACCTAGAACCCTACTTCAAGGACCCCGACCCCACCGACATTTTACTCTATCGCGGAAAAGGTTGCCCGCGATGCTTTGGCTCCGGGTTCGTCGGCCGCTGCGGAGTTCACGAGTATCTCGAGGTTTCCGAGGAAATGCGGGACCTCATCATCACGCGCGCTTCACCGGCAAAACTCGTTCAGGAAGCCCAACGGAGTGGCTACAGCCCCATGCGCTACGATGCCCTGAAGAAAGCTCTTGCCGGATGGACTACTTTGGAAGAGGTCGAAAAAAGCACCCTACCCGAGATGGCGTATCGCCACTAAACTAGGCGCTCTCCAGCACTTCGACAATCGCTCCACCGGGCAAACTCACCGGATCACTCGCCCCAAAATGAGCGAGATTTATCATCGCCAAACCGATCCAGCGCCCCGCATCGGTTTCGACGGTCGAGCGCAGCTCTCCCACCTTTTTTCCATTTTGATCAAGCGGTGAACCAGATTCCGACGGTGGGCAGCCCGTCCCCTGGACCTGCCGTAACTGTCGCCGCACTCGACCAGTCGTCGCCAATCGAGCCATGACCTCTTGGCCCAAATAACATCCCTTAGTGAACGAAACTCCTACTTTCTCCTGTCCCGTTTCTTGAGGAAAATCTCCCGCCCCAAGATCTTCCGGCACCTGCGGAATTCCGGCCGAGACTCGGGCCACCTCAAACCCGAGATCGCCGATAGATTGCCAGCCGTCCGGCCAGGCCGGTTCAGTCGACGCCAATAGTCTAATACTCCCCGGGGGTAACGCATTCGCCTCGGCCCATCCCATGAACTCAGCGCCGGAAGTGATCCGGTATTGCCCCAACCAGGAGACGACATCGCTTCCCGCCGCCTGCCAGCCCTTCCATTGAGGGGTCTCATCAGCCAGTTCGACATCATCCGCGATGATATAGGACTCCAGTCGATCCGTCAGTATATCCGGGGAAAGACTCCAACTCGCCAACTTCAGTTGCTCCACCGATTCGAAGATTACCACCACATCACCGAGCACACGCCCCTTTTGCGTGAGTAAAAACCCATAGCGGGCCTCTCCAACCTGCATTCCAGAAATGTCCTGCGTGATCTGCCCCTGGAGAAATTCCCACGCGTCCTCCCCCGAGGCTGAAATCACAGATTTCGGATCGGAATCACGAAAACAGGTTACTATTGCAAAACTATGTCCTTTTTTATATTTATTATTTTCAGTCACTTATGATATTTTGTGAATGTTTTTGATAACTTATGTTGACGAAAATCTCCAGAACGGCTTTGATAGCAACATAGATTTACATCTTCTACCGCCTAGCGGTAGTTTTGGGGTAACTAAGAAAGCAAATGGCCGGTCACTTAGGGGTAGGTGGCCGGCCAACTTTTTGCCCTAATCACTCGGTTCGCCAAGCTCCGAAATCATCCCACCTCGCGATTCATCGGTCTGAGCCTTGCCCCGCGCAACCCAATTCCTTCAACGTGGTCGGCTCATGCAACGCACGTCCGACATTAACGTCCTCACTACTCACGAACTGCCCTCCCCTGTACAGCTATTTGAGGAGTTGCCCAAATCCCCCGCCCAAGCGGAATTCATCACGCGCTCACGCGAAGATATCCACCGGGTCATCTTCACGGAGGATAAGCGCTTCCTCCTCATCATAGGACCGTGCTCCATCCATGACCTGGACGCGGGACGCGAATATGCCCGCCGCCTCGCCGCGCTCGCAGCTGAGGTATCCGACCGCATCATGGTCGTCATGCGGGTCTATTTTGAGAAACCACGCACCACCGTGGGTTGGAAAGGTCTCATCATGGACCCCCACCTTGACGGCACCAACGATATCGCCACCGGACTGCGCACGGCCCGAAAGTTTCTCCGCGAAGTTCTGGACCTCGGATTACCCACCGCCACCGAACTACTCGACCCGATCACCCCCCAATACATTTCCGATCTAATCAGTTGGTCCGCGATCGGCGCTCGAACCACCGAATCCCAAACTCACCGCCAAATGGCTTCCGGTTTATCCATGCCACTCGGATTTAAGAACGGCACGGATGGCACCCTCGGTTCCGCCGTCAACGCCATCAAAGCCGCCGCCCAGCCTCAGACTTTTCTCGGGGTTAGCGTAGAGGGCCGCGCCTCTGCCGTGGCCACCGCCGGTAACCCCAATTGCCATATCGTGCTACGAGGTGGATCGGGCGGTCCCAACTACTCGCCAGACGATGTGACTGCGACCAGCGCCGCTCTCGAAAAAGCCAGTCTCCAGCCTTCTGTGCTGATTGACTGCTCTCACGCCAACTCGGCCAAACAACCCGAGCGCCAACCCGAAGTCATGGGGGAAGTCCTACAGCAAGTAGCCGCGGGCAACGACTCGATCATCGGCGCGATGGTTGAAAGTAACCTCGAAGCCGGCAGTCAATCCTTTCCCCAACCTAAGCCCGACCTGAAATACGGCGTTTCCATCACCGACGGCTGTATCGATTGGACAACGACCGAAAAACTTGTGCGCGACACCTATCAGGCACTCGCTCCACGGTTCGCCCGATCCGACGTTTAACGTTAGCACAAGTCCGGGGATTTACTCCGCGCAGATTCAGGGCATGGTGATCGCTGATCCCCATGTCGTTCCCCCACCGCTTACCTCAGGCGCTCCTGCGTCGATCTGCTTTCTTACTTCTCCTCCTCGGAATCACCCTGCCGGTATCGGCCGGCAAGATCACCGGTAAAACCGCAGTTTGGCACACCCTCGCCATCACCTTCGAGGGTCCGGAAGGTCTCGAAAACAATCCTGCAACGTTCTGGGACCACCGACTCACCGTCACCTTCAGCCAAGGTGACCACCACTACGAAGTGCCCGGCTTCTTCGCCGGCGACGGCACCGCCGGCTCCACGCACGCCACTTCCGGCAACAAGTGGCGCGTTAGGTTTACTCCCGATCGCCCCGGAAAATGGCACTATGAGGCCAAGTTCTTCACCGGACCTAAGGTTGCGATCAACCCTTCGGCCGGAAAACCCGCGCACCTCAAAGCTGCCTCGGATTCCTTCACCGTAAACCCTTCCCTCGTATCTCCCGACGAATCCGACTTTCGCGGTCACGGCCGCCTTGAGTATGTCGGTAAACACCACATGCAGTTCGCCGGCTCTGGACGTTATTTTCTGATGGGCGGCGCCGGCAGCCCTGAAAACTTCCTCGCCTTCGATGGCTTCGATGGCACTTACGATTTCGCTCCAACTCCGGAGTTCCCCTCGCTTGGCAGCGATCAGCTCCACCACTACGGCCCTCACCGGGGCGACTGGCGCCAAGGGGATCCGAGTTGGACCGATGAGGACGGCGACGACGGTAGGGGCATCATCGGCGCAGCGAACTACATCGCCGACCAAGGGCTCAATTCTATCTACCTCATGCCCTTCACCTATGCTGGAGATGGAAACGATGTTTGGCCGTGGGCCGATCCTCAGACTCGAAACACCTTCGACGTCAGCAAACTCGACCAATGGGAACTGGTCTTCACCCATCTCCAAAACAACGGTGTTCACATTCACCTCTTGGTGACCGAAACCGAAAATGAAAGTCTCTTTGAAATCGAAGACGGCGGCGCGCCCTTCGCCGACACCCGCAAACTTTACTACCGCGAACTCATCGCCCGCTTCGGCCATCACCTTGCTCTGACTTAGGACCTCGGCGAAGAGACCGGCTGGACCGACGAAAAAGGCGGCGAGGTCGGCATCGGCATCACCACCGCCCAGCAAAAAGCCTTCGCCAGCTATATCCGGGAGCTCGATCCCTACGACCATCCCATCACAATTCACGAAATCGAGATGGTGGAGATCTATCCGCAACTCGCGGGTTTCAACGCCGTTGAGGGGCCCGCTCTGCAACGCCACGATCACTACAACCAGCACATCATTGAACATCTCGAAATGTCGGTCGCGGCGGGCCGACCGTGGCTGGTCAGTATGTCGGAGCCGCTCGGTTGGGAGTTCGGACTGCGTCCCGATTCTGACGACCCCACCCGTGACGGTCCTCGCAAAGATGTCCTTTGGGGCGTCTTCATGGCTGGAGGTGCCGGCGTCGAGTGGTATGCCGGGTGGCAAAACAATGCTCCCACCAGTGATCTCAGCAGCGAAGATCTCCGGGTCCGAGCCAACATGTGGCGCCAAAACAAAATCGCCCTCGATTTCTTCAACGAGCACATTCCTTTCCAAGATATGACCGCGGCCAACGACCTAGTCGCAGGCGAAGAATATTACGTTTTCGCCCAGGCCAACGACACCTACCTCATCTATCTCCGTGAAGGCGGTTCGGCTCAACTCGACCTGTCCGACGCCAAGGGTTCATACGATGTTCATTGGTTCGACCCGCGTAAGGGAGGCGACCTGCAACCCGGCTCCATTCCCCGGGCGAACGGTGGATTTTTGGTGGATTTAGGCGAGGCGCCGTCCGACCCCGATCAAGATTGGGCCGTCCTACTTCAGCGGCACTGAGCCTTGGCTGGGGGCCTCAAGCCATAATTTCTCACGAATCGCGGCAAAAACCGCAATTCGTGCGTGTCGTAGGCGACCTAGATGTGGTTAAGTAACGCTTTCGTTCCTAAAGCATATGAAAGCTCCTATTCGTGTCGCAGTCACAGGTGCAGCCGGTCAAATCGGCTACTCCCTCCTATTCCGTATCGCCTCCGGCCACATGTTTGGCCCGGACCAACCGGTCATTCTCCAACTTATCGAGATCCCGGTCGAAAAGGCCATGAAAGCGCTCGAGGGCGTGGCCATGGAACTCGACGACTGCGCGTTTCCGCTGCTCAAAGATATTGTTCTCACCGACAATGGAGAGACCGGCTTCAAGGACGCCAGCTGGTCGCTCCTCGTTGGCGCGAGACCAAGGGGCCCCGGCATGGAGCGCGCCGACTTGCTTAAGGGCAACGGCGTGATCTTCACCGCTCAAGGCGAGATCATCGACCGTGTTGCCGCCGAAGACGCTCGTATTGCGGTGGTCGGCAATCCCGCCAACACCAACGTCATGATCGCCGCTTCGAAGGCCAAACGCCTCACCGCCGATCGCTTCACCGCCATGGTCCGTCTCGACCAAAACCGCGCCCAAGCTCAACTCGCCAAGAAGGCCGGAGTCGACCTCACCGCCGTGAAAGACATCTTCATCTACGGCAACCACAGTCCTTCGATGTATCCGGCCTTTGCGCATGCTTCCATCGACGGCAAGCCCGCCGCCGAAGTCATCAACGATCAAGCCTACCTCGAGGGTGATTTTTGCTCCACCGTCGGTAAGCGTGGCGCCGCCATCATCGCGGCCCGCGGCCTCTCATCGGCGGCATCCGCCGCCAATGCGTTGGTCGATCACGTGCACGACTTGATGACTCCCGGTGCCATCCACTCCGTCGCGGTGAAGAGCGAAGGCCGCTACGGTTTCGATCCCAACATCTGGGCCGGCATGCCGGTGCGCACCACCACTCCTGGCGCGTATGAGGTCATCACCGATTACGATTTGAGTGACGCTTTCTCCCAGCAGAAGATCGCGGCAACCAACGCCGAACTCGTCGGCGAACGCGAGATGGTCGCCGACATGCTCGGCTGAGCAACCCGCTCAAAGCATCTTTCAGATTCACGGCCACCCTTCCCGGGTGGCCGTTTTTTCGGGTTACCACCTAAGGTGGCCGATCGGCCACTACCCACCGTTTCCATTTGTTGCTAGAGTGATTTCCACCCTCATCCCGCCAACTACCGTGAACTACTCCCGCTCAGTCCTCCTGCTTTTTAACCTTTTCATCGCCGACTCCGTCCGCGCGGACTACGATGACATTGTCTCGTTTTTTAATACCCTGCACGGCTCGGGCCACGCGGCACAATTTCCGGTTTCAAGCGGATCGCTTGATGACTTCGAATCCTCGTTTGGACCGCGCAACAAATCTGGAAGCGGCAACTACGATTAGCACCGAGGATTTGATGTCGACGGCACCGACATGAGCTCCCCGATCGTCGCCCCGCTGGACGGATATTTTTATGATTATCGCACGACCTCTTCAGGCGGAAATATCGTCATTCTGGAACACAACATCTCCGAACTGGGCGGAGGTGCTCTGACCTACAACGACAAGAGTGTGACGAAATTCTACACCTGGTATCTCCACTTGTGGGACGACGAAACCGCCGCCAACGGAACCAGCACCGACGACCTCGTTTCCGGCTATACCAAGGGGGACGCCATCTCCCGCGGAACCCAAATTGGCGTCATGGGACAATCGGGAACCACCACTAATACCCATCTTCATTTTGAGGTCCGCATCGGCACCAATAATTCCCTTGAATATCAGACCAATAATCCGGGCAGCAACCAGTGGGGTTTTAATCCCCACCTCAATCCCATGCTGCTTTTCGCTCCGAGCGGATACACCCAATCCTTAAGCCAATCCGCCGGCACGATCGGCTCCACCGACCTCACTTTCGACTACACCATAAACGACGATGACTACCCCGTCTTCAACACCGTCTCCGCCCTAATCCGCAATACCATGACGCAGGCAGAAATCGCCTCTCATGTTTTGGATCTCAACCAACGCACCGGCTTCGATGCAACTTCCACCGATGATCTCGACACGCAGGTAACGTCCCTACTCCACATCGTGTCGTCATTGAGCCCGTTCAGCACGACCGACTGGAAAACCCATTTTATTGTGCCCGAGTCCTGGTTGAGTGGAAACTATGACCAGGGCTACGAACTCGTTATGACTGCCACTAACATCTGGGGCACGAGTGTGAGTTCAAAGGTCGCACTTTCGTCCATGCCCGAACCCGCCCAAGCCGTCAGCCTTTTCGGGGTGATTGCCCTAACGAGCGCTGCGATGCGCCGGCGCCGGCGTCAGGTGTAGCAGCTCAGTCCTGACCTCGGGGCTACCCGCTTCGCGACGGTTACGGCAAGCGGGGATAAGTCTCGTCGCCAAAGACAAGATCGCCCGTCGCACTGCGTTCGATCACGGCGCCATTACCCAGCACCAACACCACCAAACCATCGCGTTGACCAAATAAAATAGCTTCGTCCATGAACGGCTCCGGATCGAGTCCTTCATCGGTGACTTCGAAGACTTTAAAGCGATCGGCTTCAATCAAGTATAAGACATCACCGTCTTCTTCCACCGCACCATACCGGCCCGCAAATTGTTCAGTAAATGTAGCCACTCGCGCCGAATCGCTCACCAAGGTGACTCCCTCCGGACCCTCGGGCTGAATCGCTCGGAATAATAGGAAATCAAAGACCAATGCCAACGTCACCAATAGGATCGGCGAATTGAGAATCGCCCGCGCCTTGGAAGTCCTGACCACGACTTTTTCGGTCTCAACAACGTCCTCCGGAGAAAATTCGTCGTCGAGAAATTGCACGATCTCCTCAGGCGAGCGCATCAGCTGCGAATTTTCCGAAGCCGGCGACTGGATCATGAAAAGTTGGCCGGCTTCATTACGCACCGTGAACTCACCGTTGCCTTCTATTTTCAATACTGTGGTAGCTTTGGCATCGAGTAAATCGATGGTCGGGACGGCCTCGAACGATCGCAAACGCACGAGCAAGTCGGCGGAAATAATCGGCGTTTCGGGGTGGCTTTGATCGGCAGCAATCTGACCACAGTCTTCACTGAGGTTGTTGGCTTGATAGGAAATTTCAAGAGCAGTCATTGGGGTATCCTCAGTTTTCCAAGATATAGTAGATACGTGACCCACCGTTTCGGACCTGCAAGGCTCCGGTGGTCGTATTCCCGTCGTCGATGGCCGCATCGATCGCGCGTAATTCTCTCATCTTCAAATTCGATCTCAGGATCATGATCGCGCCATGATGGCCGCTCCGTCTATTACGCCGGAAATCATCCCAGGAATAACGTCCTCCCAGCGGTGTCGTGCGCTGCCACGTTTCTGAACTGATGTAGCCCTCCATGTTTGGCGGGAATCGATCACGGTTGCGCTGATTTTTAGGGAAGATGCCGTTCTCTTGGGCGTAACGGAGAAAGCCTTCGGAAAATACCCGCGCATCGTTCTGGAAGGCCGACGCCTTCGTGCGTGACCCAGCGCTTCTGAAGGAAGGTAATGCTAAGCTGGCCAAAATGCCAATTAACGTCACCACCACCATGATTTTTACCAAAGTAAAATCCCGGGTCTTTTGGACGGTCTTCGTACGGAAATGATGGGATCCATGCACCAGCAGGCAACTCTCCTGCTACGAGCCGTTTACCCTTAAAGTCTCGCGCCCGTTGCCTCCTTACGCGGCATCACCCCAGCAATCCATCCAACACCGAGTTCTTGCTGATCACAAACGCATGCCGCACCGCTGCAAACGCCTCTACCAGCTCCGATGGTCCCCCGGCCCGAGGAAACTCCATACTAAGCGACGAGCCGTCGCAGTGCACCTCCGCCTCGATCCCTTTAACCGTAAGCGTGCAACGGGCGTAATCCGAGCGGTATTCGATCGCCAACCCGGTCGCACCATCCAGCTCCTCCACCGCATCGATAACCGCCTCAACCGACACTCCTTTAATCAGGTCGAAAATAATTTCATTAAATTGTCCGGCAAACATGGTCTCGAATCGCTCGTCGCCCAAGCGCTCCGGCTTGAGTTGATGTAACACCGTCGATTTAACATAAACTCCTGGATCTCTGTTGTTTAGGCGGTAGTTTATTTCAAAAACAAAATCCACTGCCGAAAGCACCGCCACTGACCCGGTCACATCGAGCGTCACTTCTTTTCGTTTATACGACAATTCAGACCGCGCCTGCTGAAACCACTCCTCACTTTCATCCGTCAACTCCTCGGCACACAGCCTTCCTAGAAACGCCTCCGTCGCCGCATTCACGGAATCCGGCACCGAATGCATCCCTTTTTTGAACCCCGACAACAGTTTAACTTTCCCGAATTCACCGCCGCCCAACAGGCGCACGGCCGCCACGTAGGTCTCTGGGTTTTCCGATTCGTTCGCCATTCCCCTCCACGCAATCCGACCATTCGCCCCTGTCACTCGTTTTTTTTACCGGTTAACCCGTAATTTCTTTCTAGGGACCGTGTAATTGTCCAACGTTTAACCTCTTTTCTTTCACTACTCGAGCTCACTCCCCCTCTTCGTGTCTGCATCCAAGTCTTCCTCCCTTTTCTCGACAATTAACTGGCCGCGAGTGTTCGCTGTCGCCCTGATCGCAGCGTTTCCGCTTTTCCAGACCGGCTGTAGTAAGGCTGAACCCAAATCAACCGAAGCCAAGGCCGAGTCCGCCGCAGCCAAAGGCGCCGGTGGTGCTGGTCGCGGCCCCGGTGCCGCCGATCGACGCGAGGCTGACCCCATTCCCGTCCAAGTTGTCTCCGTCACCCGCGGCCCCATCTCAGCGTCTCTCGCCTTCAACTCCACCCTCGAAACCGAGTCCGTCGTCGATATCTACCCTCGGATCAACGGCCAGGTGGATCAGCTCCTCGTCGAAGAAGGCGATTTTGTGAAGGCCGGCACCCCTCTCCTTAAAATCGACGACCGCGAACTCCGGGTCGACGCTGACGAAGCGCGGGTCACCCTCGAACGTGAGCAAACCGACTTCACCCGCACCGAAGGCCTCTTCAACCGCGGCCTCGTTAACGAGCAAGACTATGAGAACGACCGCTTCGCCCTCAGTCAGGCTCAACTCCGCGCCGATCGCGCGAATATCCGCTATGAATATGCTACCGTCGTCGCGCCATTTGATGGGGTGATCTCCGAGCGTGAGGTTCAAGTCGGTGCCCGCGTCGCCACCGGCACCAAACTATTCTCGTTCGTCAGCCTCAAGGACATGGTCGCCAAGGTCTTCGTTCCCGGCCGTTACCTCACCTCCGTCAGCGCCGATCAATCCGCCGAAATCACCTCCGAATTTATACCGGACGCAACCTACGCCGCTTGGGTCAAACGGATCAGCCCCATCATCGATCCCGCCAGCGGCACCTTCAAAGTCACCGTCGGCGTCCGCGAGCCCGATGCCGCTATCGTCCCCGGCCTATTCGTTCGCGCTTCCATCACCACGGAAGAACGTCCCGACGCCCTACTCATTCCCAAACAGGCCGTCGTCTATGAAGGGGGTTCCCAATACGTGTTCACCGTTCGCCAAGGCCGCGCCAAGCGCCTCCCGCTCGACGCCGGATTTGAGAATCAAACCATGATCGAAGTCCGTTCCGGACTCGAAGAAGGCGACGAAGTTGTCGTCCTCGGACAATCCGGCCTGAAGGACAAATCGCCCCTTAAGATCGTAGAACCCGTAGCTGAAACCTCAGCTGACGAAGAAGAGTAATCCCCCCTACCCCTGCCGTCGTGCCTCGTCCTAAATTTAAACTCGCAGATTCTGGATTCGCGTTCACCACGCGCCGTCCTGTCGCGATTCTGATGGTCGTTCTGGCCGTCTCCGTCTTCGGCTGGGTCTCCTACAATCGCTTGGCTCTCACGCTCATGCCCGACATGAGCTACCCCTCTCTCACCGTCCGCACCGAATACACCGGTAGTGCACCCGAAGAGGTTGAAACCACCATCTCCCAACGCCTCGAACAAGAGCTCGGTATCGTTTCCGGCCTCACTTCGATCAGCTCCATTTCCAAGGCCGGACAGTCCGACGTGATTCTCGAATTTGGCTGGGAGACCGACATGAATGTCGTCGCCTCCGACATTCGCGAAAAGGTCGACCGGGTGCGACTTCCCGAGGACGCCGAGCGTCCCATCCTTCTACGCTACGACCCGACCCTCGATCCCATCCTGCGCTTTGGCCTCGCCGGCCCTCAGTCGCTCTACGAGCTCCGTTACGTATCCGAGTATGATATCAAACGCCGGGTCGAGTCCCTCGAAGGCGTAGCCGCGGTCAAAGTCAAAGGCGGTCTCGAAGAGCTATACCTCGTCGCCATCGACGAATCCCGCCTTTCGACCCTCGCCCTCGATATCAATCAGATCAATCAGCGGCTGGCCCAAGGCAATGTGAACATGCCCGGCGGCAACCTCCGCGAGGGCCAAACCGAATACCTCATTCGCACCATGAATGAGTTTCAGTCCTTGGTCGAAATCGAAGACCTGATCATCGCTCGCCAAGGTGGCGTCGATATCCGCCTCCGCGACATCGGCACGGTTTCGCGCTACCACAAGGACCGCGAGGTCATCACCGCCGTAAACGGTCGCGAGAGTATCGAACTCGAGGTCTACAAAGAGGCCGATGCCAACATCGTCGAAGTCGCCCGCCGCGTGACCGATTCCATTTACGGCACCGAGGAACAACGCGCCTACGTCGCCACACTTCCCCCCGGCGCCACCGGCCCACCTGAACCCAAAGTCGAACCCAACGAAAAGGAACTCGAAGTGAGCCAAGCTCGCAGTGGCGGCGAACGCGGTCGCGGTGGCGAAAGAGGCCCAGGACGCCAACCCGGCGGTCGCGGTGGTGGTCCCGGCGGCCTCAGCGAATCACGCCGCGCCGAAGCCGCTCGAGTGGCCGAGTATCTGCAGATGACCGACTTCGTCGCGCATCAACTTCCTCCCAACGCCGACATCCAGACTCTCGCCGATCAGTCTATCTTCATTCGCAACTCCATCGATGAAGTTAAGAATAACGCCATCTTTGGCGCGATCATCGCGATCATCGTCCTGTTCGTTTTTCTGCGCAATCTAGCCCAGACCCTCATCATCGGAGTTTGTATTCCGATCTCTATCGTCGCCACGTTCGCGCCGATGTTTGTCAGCGATGTCTCGCTCAACATCATCTCCCTGGGCGGTCTCGCACTTGGCGTCGGCATGTTGGTCGACAACGCCATCGTGGTGCTCGAAAGTATCTTCCGTTGTCGTGAGGAAGGTGACGAACTCTCCACCGCGGTCGTCCGCGGTGTGAGTGAAGTCGGTATGGCGGTGATCGCTTCGACAGCCACCACCGTCGCCGTGTTCTTGCCGATCGTCTTCGTTGAAGGTGTCGCCGGACAGGTCTTTGGCGATATGGCGCTCACCGTCGTTTTCTCACTACTCGCCTCGTTACTCGCCGCGTTGTTCTTCATCCCGATGTTAGCCTCCCGGGACTTCTCCAACCGAGGGAATCCCCTCGCGGGCGAACTCGCCGACCGCGCCTTCCTCCAATTTCCTCGCGCGGACTCTGATCAATCATGGTTCATCGACGCACGCAACGTGGTCGCTTCCATCGGACTGCTGATCGGTCGTAGCCTGCGGGCCTTGATAATCCTAGTGGTCGGATTGCTCAAGGTCGTCGGAGCCATTGTTTCCTTGGTTTTGCTGCCCGTCCTGAGACCGGTGAGGCGGTTCGACCCCATCGCATCATTCTTCGGCGTTGATCGCCTCGGGCCGTTGCAGGGTGTTCACGTCTGGCCTGGATTGCTGCAGGTCACGGCCCTCGCTGACTTCAATTCGAGTATAAATAAATTCGGGCGCTGGAGCCGAGATGGCAGCAATCTCTTGGCCAAGACGATCCGTTGGCTGTCTACCCCGGTTGCCCTCGTCTTCCTGCTGTTGCGCTTCGTCTTTTCCCTAATTATCCGCGTGGTCAGTATCACGTCGCAAACGTTGGCGATTATTCTGGTCGCGATCGTCTTGGTCACAGCCCGGACCATCGCAACCCTGCTCGCGCCGCTGATCCTGCCTATCGTCGCTGGCATCAATCATCTTTTCAACCAGGTGCAAGCCGCTTACCCAACCGTGCTGCTGACCGCACTGAAAAACCGTTGGCCCGTGATGCTCGCAGCCGTCGCGGCCTTTGCTGCTTCGTGGTTCTTGCTGCTACCTAAACTCGGGCAAGAACTCATTCCTCAAGCGCGCCAAGGTGAATTTAATCTCGATATCACTTTGCCGGTCGGCACGCCTCTCGAGCGCACCTACGAAGTCGGACATATTCTGGAGGCGGATATCATGACCGACCCCACGGTCGCTTTGGTTGCTCTTACTGCCGGAGCTGAAAACAACGCCACCCGCGTTGCCGAAGCGGGCGAACACACGGCTCGTCTGACCGTGCGACTGAACCCCGATCTTGGTCCTACCGCCGAAGACGCCGCCATCAATCGGGTCCGCGAAAAGTTTCGCGACTTTCCCGAACTTAAAATCGAAGTCTCTTACCCCGCGCTCTTTTCGTTCAAGAGTCCCATCGAAGTTGAGGTCCGTGGATTTAATCTTGATACCCTTAAATCGATCGCCCAAACCGCCGAAGCCCGTCTCTCGGAGATTCCTAGCTTAGTCGATGTCCGTTCTAGTCTGCAATCGGGCAACCCCGAGATTCGCATCATCTACAACCGGGACCGCCTTTCCGAATATGGTCTGAGTCTGCGTAACGTTGCCGAACTCGTGCGCAACAAAGTGCAAGGTAACGTCGCCACCGAATACCGCCAATCCGAACGCCTCATCGATATTCTCGTGCGTCTCGAAGAATCCGATCGCCTCGGCCTCACCGAGCTCGGTGAACTCGTGGTCAACCCTCGGGGCAAAATTCCAATTCCGCTTTCCGCCGTCGCCGACCTTCAGGTCAATGAGGGTCCGAGCGAAATCCGACGGATCGACCAAACCCGGAGCGCAGTGATCTACGCCAATCTCGATGGCGCCGATCTCGCCTCTGTTTCTCGCGACATCGAGGTGGCCATGCAAAGCCTCGAATATCCTCTGGGGTTTGACTACGCGATTTCTGGCCAAAACGAGGAGATGCAGACTTCCATCAACAGCCTCATCATGGCCTTCGCCCTCGCGTTGTTCCTCGTCTACATCGTCATGGCCAGTCAGTTCGAATCCATGGTGCAGCCGTTCCTCATCATGATGACCGTGCCGCTGGCCCTCATCGGAGTGATTTCAGCCCTTTATGCCACCGGCACGGCCGTTAGTATCATGGTCTTTATCGGTCTCATCATCCTTGCCGGCATCGTGGTCAATAACGCCATCGTGCTGATCGATTATATCAACACGCTGCAATCACGTGGCCTCTCCAAGACCGAAGCCATCGTGGGCGCAAGTCGCGCGCGGCTTCGCCCAATTCTGATGACAACCTTGACCACCGTGCTGGGCCTCACGCCCATGGCGCTCGGCCTGGGTGACGGTGCCGAAATTCGCACCCCCATGGCCGTCACCGTCATCGCCGGTCTCAGTGTCTCCATGCTGCTCACGCTGATCGTGATTCCGATTCTCTATTTTCAGTTCACCGCCGAGCGCCAGCCCGAAGAACCCGTAGCATAATCTAAAACACCACGCCCCCCTCTTTCTCATGTCACGCCGCGAACCCATCGCCTACCGCCTGCCTCGTTTCTCGGTCACTCGTCCTGTGACGGTGGTCATGATCTTGTTCGCAATTTTGGTATTAGGCTTCATCGCCAATTCGCGAATCCCCATCGCACTCTTTCCGGAAGGAATGGAGAAAAAGAGTCTCAGTATCTACGCCACTTATCGCAACTCCAGTGCCCGCGATATCGAAGAAAAAATTGCCCGGCCGATTGAGGATATGGTTGGCACCGTCGCCGGTGTGCGAGAAATGAATAGCTACATCGGGTCGGGCCGTGCCTACGTGCGGGTGAGTTTTCAAAACAACACCGATCTGCAAACCGCCTACGCCGATCTACGCGACCGGATGGACCGTCTGATGCCGGAAATGCCCGACGACTTGGAACAGATCTACGTGCGTCGCTTTGATGAGAACGACATCCCCATCATGTATCTCGTGCTCCATATCCCGGATACAATCACCGACAAATATCACGTCGCCGAGACCTTGATCGCGCCCGCCTTTCGCCGGGTCGAAGGCGTGGGTAACGTCGAAATCAGCGGCATCCGAAGCAAAGAAATCCAAGTCGAGCTAATCGAAGAACGAATCCGCAGTCACCGGATTGATCCCAACCGCATGATGAACATCATGCGGACCCAAAACTTCTCGTTGCCCAACGGCTTCATCGTGGAAGGTGGTCGCAAGGTCTATGTGCGTTCTGTCGGCCAGTTCGAAACCGTGCAGGAGATTCGCGACCTCATCATCGATGAAGAACACCGTCTCACTCTCGGTGATATTGCCAACGTTGTTTACGCTTCCGACGATGGAGACTCCGCCTATCGCATCGACGGTCATCCCGCCGTCGGCGTTGAAATCACCCGGGAGTCTACCGGCAACATCGAGCAAATTTCTCGTGGCGTGATCGCCGCCATCGAAGAACTTGCCACCCACCCCCAGCTGGAAGGACTCGGGCATTCGGTTTTCTTCGACCAAGGGAAACATGTTCGCGCCTCGATCGGGAATCTCAAATCCACCGGACTTTGGGGAGGGTTGTTTGCGGCGATCGTCATCTTCTCGTTTCTCCGTGCCCCCCGCATGACCGGGATTCTTACCCTCGCTATTCCGCTCTCTCTCCTTTGCACCGTGATTGTGATCTACTTCATGGGTTGGTCGCTGAACATGGCCACCATGATGGGACTGCTGTTGAGCGTCGGACTCGTCATCGACAATGCCATCGTCATTGTTGAGAATATCTACCACAAACGCCAGAGCGGCATCGATCGAACCGAAGCCGCCATCAATGGCGCAGGCGAAGTTGGCCTCGCGGTCACCATGGCCACCCTGACCACCGTCGTCGTTTTTCTACCGCTCATTCTCATGAGCGACAAAGCCGAGTTTTCGTTCTGGATGCTACGTATCGGCATCCCCGTGGTCATTTCTTTACTCGCTTCACTGTTCATTGCGCTTGTCTTCATTCCTCTCGCGACGAAACGATTTTCGCGCGGTCACACCCACCATGAACCCAAAACCATCGGCTGGATTCGGCGCCACTATACCAGCTCGATCACCTGGGTGCTTGCACATCGCATCGAGGCCGGACTCATCGTGCTGCTCGCTTTTTCGACCATCGCAATCCCCGTGGGAGGCGTAAAGCAATCCTCCGACGGTGGCGTTAGCGGTGGGGACAATGACAACGTCAAATTCTACTTCGAACTACCGACCGCCAATACTCTCGAAGAAACCACGACGTTCATCTCTCGCGTAGAGCAATACGTCCTCGCCAATAAGGATCTCTACAACATCGCGTCTGTCGAATCGAGCTACCGCGGCGACAACGCCCGCATTCAGGGGCGCTTCAATGACAACGAGCCTACCGAGTGGTATGAAGTCGTGTGGCATAACATCATGGTGGGAACTGGTCAGCGTGAGGAACGCATGACCCGCACCGAAATCGTTGAGCACTTCAACCAGAACTTCGAAATACCTCCGGGGATCAGTCAGCGCAAATCTCGCCGCGGCAGTAGTGGCGGTGACGGCGATACTAGCATGGTGGCAATCTCTCTCTACGGCGACGATACCGTCACCTTGATGCAATACGCCGAACTGGCCCGAGAGCGCCTACTCACCATCGAACAGGTCATCTCCGTCGAGACCTCCATGGATCGAGGCGGGAATGAAGTGCAAGTCGTGATGGATCGCGAACGTTCACTCGAACTTGGCGTGAACCCCCGCGACGTATCCAACGCCATTTCCTACTCTATGCGGGAACGCGACATCGGCCGTTTTTATACCCCCGATGGGCGCAGCGTAGATATCGAGATCGAACTCGACAACGCTGAGGAAGCCAACATGAACACCCTCAAATCCATGACCTTCCCGACCGACGGCGGTCGCGAAGTGCCTCTCGAGTCGGTCGCCGCCCTCAAAATCGAAAAAACACTGGGCCAGATCCGTCGCGAAAATCGCCAGACTACCTTGACCGTCATGGCCCTCACCTCTCGCCGCGACACCAACGTAGTCTACGAGCAACTCGATACCGCCATGGCTGATTTCGAAATGGCCCGCGGCTATCGCTGGGACAAAGGCGTGCGCTTCACCCGTCTCGAAGAGAACAACGATGCGATGATGTTCGCCGCCGTGCTTTCCGTCACCTTCGTGTTTCTACTCATGGGCGTGCTCTTCGAATCGTTCATCCTGCCTCTCGCGGTCATCGTCTCGATTCCGTTCTCTCTCCTCGGGGTTTATTGGGCGCTCTACATCACCGAGTCAGATATGAACATGATGGCCATGATCGGCATGGTCATCCTCATCGGTATCGTGGTGAACAATGCCATCGTGCTCGTCGACCTCACTAACCGCCTGCGCGAAGAAGGCATCGAACGGGTGCAGGCCCTCATCCAAGCCGGCGGCCAACGGCTGCGCCCCATCCTCATGACGACGTGCACCACCGTTTGTGGTTTGCTCCCCATGGCCCTAGGAAATTCAGAGATGATCGGTCAGCCCTACTCACCCATGGGACGCGCCATGATCGGCGGTCTGATCACCTCGACGCTCCTCACGCTGCTCATCGTGCCCCTCTTCTACATCCTCCTCGACGACCTCAGAACCTTCGCCGGCAAAATCGCCCGCAGCGCGATCTCCCGGACGGGATCCACCCCCGCCGCCTCCGAAGTCAACGCCCGCGACTCGGTCTAACGACCGCGGAGCAGATCTTTCTCGTTCTTCTTTCTCTTTCTCTTTCTCGAATCGCTGCCTCACAGCCGGTCCGAACGAAAAGTAATTGAGCATCATACCCAACATTCCGAGTTAGGGCGCCTGTCTCGCCATTGGCACGCAAAGCAGGACGACGGCGGATGACCGCCGGATGCGCCGCAGTGGAGTGACTCTCAGAGGCAGACGCGAACCGGACAGAGCCGGTCCCTCCCATCTGCCCCGGGGAGGGACGACCGCCGTGTCGTCCGCGTCGGCGCCTTTACTTCGCGCTCACCAGCTTCAATTTCGTCAGGCGGCCTGACTTATTCCAATCTTGGATGTAGAGGTTGCCATCCGGATCAAAACTCAGGCCGTGCGGAGCGGAGAAGATTCCAGCAGGCACATCTTCCAATTCTACTTTGTAATTCGCCCACTCTGCTTTGTCTGGGTTATCACCCAGGAACGCGACCGGTGCGCCAGTAAGATCGATGATCGTCACGCGGGCTTCGAGCTCAGCCACCGCCACGTAGTCGCCGTGAAAGGAGATCGCACACGGACGGCGTAGGTTTGTCGCAAATACGCCGAGAAAATTGCCCTCGAGGTCGTAGTGCTTGAGACGGCGGTTTTCGCGATCAGCAAACAGCAGGCGGGGCTCATCAAAGCGCGTGTCCAACGCGACTCCGTGCGCTGCTTTGAATTGTTCAAGCGACGTGCCCTTCGAGCCGAACGACTTCAGCAACTTCCCGTCCGCACTAAAGATGTGGATAATATTCGAACCGTATCCCACTGCAGCGATGATGCGTCCGTCCGGCGTCACGGCCACGGCGGTGAGTCCCTTGAACGTGCCTTCGATGGGTTGCTCAGGGGTGTCGGCAATCTCCAGCACGAGTTTTCCATCAAGCGTGATTTTGACTACACGCTCTTTGGCCAGATGGGCGCCATAAAGAAACTCCACTCCGTTCTCCTCCCGGATGCTCAATGAATGCACCCCCTGAAACTCTTCGGGGAAACTACGGATAAATTTCCCGTCCTTGGTGAACTCACAAATTGCGCGCGGATTGTTGGTCGATACGAACACGTTGCCCGTCTTACTCACCGCCACTCCTCCGTGGGTAGGTCCGAGTAATTCGCCATTGGGCATCGCTCCCCAATCCGGCACCGTCTCGTAGCGATGCGTCCCATTACCCGTTTGCACCGCCTCGGTGATGTCGGACCCTGGTTTCTGATCGTGATCAGGGTGGGCGACGGCCGAAACCACGAGTAATCCGCTGAGAGCGAGGCCTATCAGCCTTCTGCATTGAGGGGTAGTCATATCAAGCGGATAGCAATCCCCACAGAGTTCGTCGACCTCCTATTGCACGGTTCAGGAATTTTCAATTTGCCGCTACATTTCAGAGGCATACGGGTCTAAGTCCCCCCTACCCCTTTCGTTGCACCCCATATCTTGTCCAGTTTCCTGGCGATGGCTCCCAGCCCGTCTCTTTCGACTATCCTCCGCGGTCGCCGTCTCCGTGACCGCGGCTGCGGTCGAGATTCCGGAGCAAATTGATTTCAATCGGGATGTCCGCCCCATCATCTCTGACAAGTGCTACCAGTGCCACGGGCCAGATGCGGACAATCAAAAATCAGACTTCCGTTTGGATACTCGTGAAAAGGCATTCGCTGATCTCGGAGACGAGTTCTTCGGCATCGTTCCGGGAGATCTGGAAGCGAGCGATCTGCATTGGCGGATTTGGGAAGACTACGAGGAGGATTTAATGCCACCGGTCAGCTCCAAGCTGTCGCTGACCGATAAAGAAAAAATGACCCTCGATCGCTGGATCAAACAGGGGGCGCCCTACGACGAGCATTGGTCATTCAAACCCATCCAACGCCCCGACGAACCGGTAATCTCTCCCGCGAATCAGGAGTGGGTCGCCAACCCCATCGATGTCTTTATCGCCGCGCGTCTGGAATCCGAAGAACTGATTCCCTCACCGCTCGCCGATCGGGAGGCTCTGATCCGACGCGTGTCGCTGGATTTGACCGGGCTCCCTCCTTCCATAGCCAGAGTGGATGACTTCTTGGCGGATGATCGCCCCGATGCCTGGGAGCGCGTGGTCGATCGCCTACTGGCCTCCCCCGCTTACGGCGAACGCATGGCCCTAGTTTGGCTCGACGCCGCTCGGTATGCCGACTCCGGAGGATATCAAAACGACGTTCGGCGCAGCCAGTGGCCCTGGCGTGACTGGGTGATCGAGGCCTACAACGCCAACATGCCATTCGATCAGTTTACGATCGAACAGCTCGCCGGTGACTTGCTCACCAAGCCGACCCAACTTCAACGACTCGCGACCGCCTTCAACCGTAACCACCGCATCAATAACGAAGGCGGTATCATCCCCGAGGAGTATTTGATCGAATACGTGGCCGACCGGGCCGAGACCACCGCAACCGTTTGGCTGGGTTTGACCATGGGATGCGCGCGGTGCCACGACCACAAATACGATCCCATCAGTCAGCAGAATTTCTACGAACTCTTCGCCTTCTTTAACGGGATTCCGGAGAATGGAAAAGACAGCGATATCGCCCCGAAGCCCAACATGACGGTTTACCAAGGAGTCTCTGCAGATGAACATTCTGACGAGCAAACCAAGCTGGCCCAATTTACGGCGGAGCTGCGAACCCTGTTCGTTAAAAGTGAAGATCAATTCACCGTGTGGCTGGGGGAAAATGAATCATCCCATGCCGATCGGCTACGTGATCTGCGGCGGAGCGCCGCCCCAGCCCTCCACGTGTCTTTCGATATCGACGGCACAAAAAGTGTAATTCCCGATGTTGCCCAGCATGCTCTCGAGGCTCGGGTTAGAAACCCCGGCACCCGCAACGAAACCATGGTAGAAACCGAATTCGGCAACGGTTTGAAAATTGGCCGCGGCACCTACGCTCGAGTTATTGAACCTCACGGCGAAGCATTCAATTCCTCCTCCGCTCGATCGTGGGTGGTGCATCTGAGCACTCCGTCCAAATTCGCCGGTTCGGAAGGGCCCGTGCTGGTTTGCGTCGAACCCAATTCACTGCGTGGCTATCGCCTGATGCTGGAGGATGTCGGTGATCCGAATACATTCAGACTGTCGGTCCAGATCGCTCATGACGCCCGGAAAGGCAACGGCCTAGAGGTAGTAACCTCCTCTATTATTCCCCGGAAAGCGTATTCCCGTATCGCAGTGGCTTGGGATGGCAGTGGTCTCGCTGCAGGTGTCAGTATCCTGCTCAACGGCGTCGAATTAGAAACCGAGGTTCTCTCGGATGCGCTCACCCAGGAAGCGGTGACATCGAGCGAACTCCTGATTGGCGCCCGCGATGAAAGTGACGCTCAAGAGCAACTCCGCGATTCGACGTTTTTGAATGGAATCATCGATGATGTGCAAATCTACGATGCACCCTTGGATGCAGAGGAACTGGCTCGGGTAAGTCTTGCTCAACCGGGACACGTAATGATGGCCCACCTCACCGATGCCGGGCGCACAAACCTCCACCACGTCTGGTTCAATGGCATATCGGAAGCCGTCGCCGCCAAGCAGAACGTCGCGAAACAGGAGGTCGTTTTGGAGAAATTCGAAAACGACCACATTGTTCGCGTCAGCATCATGCAGGAAATGGAAACGCCGCGGGATACCCACCTCCTCTTGCGCGGGGCCTACGACCAACCGGATAAATCCCAAGTCCTGCAACCCGCCGTGCCAGACGCTTTGCCCGCCATGGATGATTCGTTGCCCCGCAATCGCCTCGGCTTGGCGAAGTGGTTGCTAGATCCCGCCAACCCCCTCACCGCTCGCGTCGCGGTGAACCGGTATTGGCAGATGTATTTTGGCACCGGCCTCGTAAAAACCCCGGGAGATTTTGGCTCTCAAGGCGCCGTGCCTAGCCACCCGGAATTGTTGGACTGGCTCGCCAGTGAATTTCGCGACAGCGGATGGAACGTCAAAGCCATGCAAAAACGCATCGTGATGAGTGCTACGTATCGCCAATCATCAAAAATATCGCCCGAATTGCTGGAGAAGGATCCCGCTAATCGATTATTGGCCCGCAGCCCCCGATTCCGGCTTTCCGGGCAAGCCCTCCGCGATCAAGCTCTGGCAGTATCTGGATTGCTCGCGCCCATCTTCGGCGGCCCTCCCGTGATGCCTTACCAACCTGAAGGGTTATGGGACGAGCTCAGCGCCAAGGGTTACAAATATATCATGGGCGATGACAGTGATTTGTATCGAAGAAGCTTATACACCTTCTGGAGACGAACCATTCCTCCTCCTTCGATGATGAATTTTGACAACGCGTCGCGCGAGGTTTGTTCCGTCGGATTGAGCACAACTAATACGCCGTTGCAGGCGCTCAACTTGATGAATGACCCCCAGTTCGTGGAGGCCGCTCGCGCTCTAGCGGAACGCATGATGCTGGAAGGGGGCGAGACCGTGACCGACCAAATAAACTTCGGCCATCGCACCGTCCTCGCCCGCCAACCTCCGGTCCAGACCCAAACGATCCTGAACGCAAGTTACCACGACTACCTCGAGCACTACCGCGCAGATCCCGGCAAGGCTCTAGATCTGGTGCTGATAGGCGCATCGCTGCTCGACGACCGGATCGAAGCACCAGACCTCGCCGCCATGACCATGGTCGCAAGTGTCCTGCTCAATCTCGATGAAACCTTGAACAAGCAATAGCATGGATCCCTTTCTCGAATCCCGCCTCCTGATCAATCGTCGCCAGTTCTTCGGCAAGGCTGCCTCCGGTCTCGGTGCCGCCGCCCTCGGTTCCATGATGGGAAACAGTCTGCTTGGGCAAGACTCCTCCAATCCCTTTCCCAACTTCGCCCCCAAAGCGAAACGAGTCATCTACCTGTTCCAGTCGGGTGCTCCTTCTCAGATGGATCTGTTCGATTGGAAACCGAACATGAAGAAGCAGTTTGATACCGAGCTGCCCGAATCAATCATCCGGGGACAACGACTCACCGGAATGACTTCGGGGCAGAAGCGGTTTCCGGTCGCACCGACCGTTTTCGACTTCAAGCAACACGGCGAGAGTGGCGCATGGGTGAGTGATTTGCTGCCCAATATCGCCCGAGTTTCCGACAAATTGTGCTTCATCAAATCGATGCACACGGAGGCCATCAACCACGACCCTGCCATCACGTTTTTTCAAACCGGTTCACAAATCGCGGGCCGGCCATCGATCGGATCGTGGCTGTCCTATGGGTTGGGCAGCATGAACAAAGATCTGCCCGACTTCGTGTCGATGATTTCCACCGGCAGTGGCCGGCCCGGCGGACAACCACTCTACGATCGCCTCTGGGGTAGCGGCTTCCTCCCCACCACTCACCAAGGCGTGAAGTTTCGCGGCATGGGCGATCCCGTCCTTTACCTCAATGATCCCCACGGCGTTGATCGCACCATCCGTCGTCGTATGCTCGATGACCTCAATTCGATCAATCAACACCACTACGAAGATTTTGGTGATCCCGAGATCTCCACCCGCATTTCCCAATACGAATTGGCCTATCGGATGCAGATGTCCGTTCCCGGACTCACGGATATGGACGACGAACCGGAGTCCACGTTTGACGCCTACGGACCCGATTCAAAACGCAAAGGGAGCTATGCTCAGAACTGTATTCTGGCGCGCCGTCTGATCGAACGAGATGTGCGCTTCGTGCAGCTCTTTCACATGGGCTGGGATCAGCACAAAACCCTGCCCAAACAGATCAAGGGGCAGTGCTACGACACCGATCAAGCGACGGCCGCACTCATCGAAGATCTCGAGGCTCGCGGCCTATTGGAAGACACGCTGGTGGTATGGGGCGGTGAATTCGGCCGCACGATTTACAGTCAAGGGGTGCTCACCGAGAATAACTACGGCCGCGACCACCACCCGCGTTGTTTCACCATCTTCATGGCCGGGGCCGGAATAAAAGCTGGGACAACCTACGGCGCGACGGACGACTATTGTTACAACATCACGGAGAACCCCGTGCATGTGCACGATTTGCACGCGACGATGCTGCACCTCCTGGGCATCGATCACGAACGGCTGACCTACAAGTTCCAGGGCCGCCGATTCCGACTCACCGACGTGCATGGCAAACTGGTAAAAGGGATTCTATCTTAAGTTCAGCCGTCCCCAAGGACAGACCAACCTTTGAAAGGTAGGGTCGGACCGCTGGGCCGACCGCTCTCCTGCCTCACCGGCAGACGACAATTCATCCCATCCACTCGCTCTACAGCAATCAGCACCAAGCGCAGCATATCCAGTAAACTGCGGTCGGCCCGGCGGCCCGACCCTACTTCAAGCTAGCCTAATCTAGACTCTCATCCAACCGGATTCATTGCTAATTTTGCGAGGCGACGCAGCAACCGTGATTTACTCCGGGACCGCGGCAAGCTCAGCCATCACCCGCGCCTTCCACTTAGCGAGGTCACGTTGCATTTGAATTTCGACGGTCGGATGGGTTGCAGATAGATCCGTTTTCTCCCCGGGGTCGGCGACGATATCGAAGAGCGCTGACTTGTCCTTTTTGACGAGCAATTTGTAACGATCATCCATCCAGGCGGATTCTTTGCCGTCCTTGTTTAGAAATCCGATAGTCGAGTCGCGGATTTTCCGTTCTCCTCGGATAATCGGCAACAAACTCGTCCCGTCGTAATCACGATCGGTCGGCAGCGGGATATCCAGAGCATCCATAATCGTGGGGAAATAATCCGTCGTAATCGCCGGCGCATCGATCGTCTTCGGAGCCGCAATTCCGTTCGGCCACACCAACAATCCCGGCACGCGCACCCCGCCTTCGTTGATCGAGAGCTTGTAGCCCGAAAGGTGACCCACCGAACCCATATGCCGTGGCGAACCTTGGCGGGCCGGACCGTTGTCCGAGTTGAACCAGAGCATGGTGTTTTGATCGATGCCGAGACGTTTCAATTCCGCTCGCAGTCGTCCCATCTGTTCGTCCATCGCCGTAATGGTCGCGTAGTAGTGCTGGTCCGACACCGGTTGATCGCCATACATGGCGCGGTATTTTTCCCCGCCCACGACCGGCGAATGCGGGGTGTGAAACCAGATCACGGTGAAGAAAGGGTTACCGGCTTCAACGCTGTCGCGAATGAACGGAATCGCTCGATCCATGATCACCCGGGAATCGTCGCCGACCGTGTTTTCGGTCACCTTTTCGCCCGGCCCGGTAAAGTATTCGTTGCCGTAAGGTTTGTCCGTCGCCGGTGGAGCCAGCTCCACTTGCTTCAAATCTCCGGGATCCTTGAGCGGGTCCCACGTCGGCACTTTCGATTCGGTCACAAAACTCACATCGACGTCCCGCTCCCAAGGAGGGCAATAATAGCGCTCCGGCGTTTCGCTGAATGCCCCCCAGCGTTTCTGCTCCCCCACCAGCTTCGAAAGCGTCCCAAGATGCCATTTACCAAAATGGCCAGTGGCATAACCCGCCTTCTTCAAAACCGTTGAAATCGGGATCTCGGTCGGCTCGAGCATGCCCTTCATGGCAAACGTCACCCCCATGCGGTAGGGATGGCGCCCCGTGTAGACGCTGGCCCGCGTCGGCGAACACATTGCGGCAGCGGCATAGAAACGAGTGAACCTCACCCCTTCTTCACTCATCCGGTCGAGATGGGGTGTCTTCAAATAAGGATGCCCATTGTAGCCGGTATCCCCCCAGCCCTGATCGTCGGTCATGCAAAGAATGATGTTGGGGCGAGGCGGAGCGCCCAGCGCGGCATTCGTCACCACCCCCGCCAACAGGATCGTCCAAATTTGTCGGCGTAACTGCGGGGTAAGGAAGGTTAAAAGATTCATCAAATAAACGGGAGACAATGGGGTGAAGGCGGACTCAGCTCTAGGCTCATTGAAAACTCTAACGCCATCAGCGCAGCTAGGACAATTACGGACCTCACAAAACCCTCCAATACTGAACGTTTAATACAAAATGTTGATTGCAGATTCCGGCATTCCGGATGCACTCTTAGCTCATGACTACCCCGCCTGCCCTGCAGGCACGATACCCTTTCATATTATGAATGTTTCTACCAAAGGAACCGCGGCACATACCTACGATGCCATTGTGGTCGGATCCGGCATCAGTGGCGGCTGGGCCGCCAAAGAATTGACCGAAAAAGGTCTCAATACGCTCGTGCTCGAACGCGGTCGCGACGTCAAACACGGCGACTACCCCACGGCCATGATGGAAAAGTGGGAATTCCCCGGTCGTGATACAATTTCCCAAGAGTCGCTCGAGCGGAAACCGAAACAAAGCCGCACCGGCTACACCACCCGCGAGTCTACCGCCCATTGGTTTGTCGACGATGTCGATAATCCTTACTCTGAGGACAAAGCCTTCGATTGGTGCCGTGGGTATCACGTCGGCGGTCGTTCCCTCATGTGGGGCCGCCAATCCTATCGCCTGGGTGACCTCGACTTCGAGGCCAATGCCAAGGACGGCTTCGGCACCGATTGGCCTGTGCGCTACCAGGAAATAAAACCGTGGTATGACCACGTGGAGAAATTCGCCGGTATCAGCGGCAAAAACGAAGGCCTCCCTCAGCTACCCGATGGCGAGTTCCTGCCACCGTTCGAAATGAACGTCCTCGAAGAGCATGTCCGCGATCGCATCGCCAAAAAATTCTCGGACCGCCAATTGATCAACGCCCGCGTGGCCAACCTCTCCCAGCCGCACAACGGCCGCGGCGGTTGCCAATTCCGCGCCCGTTGCAGCCGTGGTTGTCCCTACGGAGCTTACTTCTCCAGCAACTCCTCCACTCTTCCCGCCGCTTACGCCACCAAGAAACTCACGCTGCGTCCGTTCTCGATCGTGACCGAGGTCATCTACGACGCCAACACCAACAAGGCCAAGGGCGTGCGCATCATCGATGCCGAATCCGGTGAAGCCATGGAATATTACGCCAAGGTAATCTTCCTCTGCGCCTCTGCGATCGCATCAACTTCGATTTTAATGAACTCGAAGTCCGATCGCTTCCCTAACGGTATGGGCAACGACTCCGGCGAACTCGGCCACAACCTCATGGATCACCACTTCAAGGTTGGTGCTTCCGGTCGTTACGACGGGTTTCGGGACATCTATTACAAGGGCCGCCGGCCGACCAGCATCTACATCCCTCGTTTCCGCAACCTCGGTGACGCTGCTTCCAAACAAAAGGACTACGTCCGTGGTTTTGGTTATCAAGGTGGCGGCAGCCGCTCCAACTGGACTCGTGGCGTGGCCGAACTCGCCCGCTTCGGCGCCGATCTCAAGGCCGACATGTTCGCTCCCGGCGAATGGCGCATGGGCATCGGATCCTGGGGTGAGCATCTGCCTTACCACGAGAACCGCATGTATCTTAACCACGACAAGGTCGACAAATGGGGCATGCCCACCGTCACCTTCGACTGCGAGTTCAAGGAAAACGAACGCAACATGCGCAAGGACATGCAGGCCTCGGCTATCGAAATGCTCGATACCGGCGGCCTCGAAGATATCACCGGTTTCGATGATCCGACCAGTGCACCCGGCCTCTGTATCCATGAGATGGGCACCGCCCGCATGGGCACCAGCTCGAAGAACTCTGTCCTCAACGGCAACAACCAGGTTCACGGCGCCTCCAATGTATTCGTCACCGACGGTGCGTTCATGGCCTCGTCCGCCTGCGTCAATCCGTCGCTCACCTATATGGCATTTACCGCTCGCGCAGCCGACCATGCCGTCAACGAACTCAAGAGTCTCAACATCTGATCGCCATGAATAGACGCGAAGCTATAAAACGCACGGCCCTGCTCTTCGGAGTCGCGGCCTCACCGGCCACCATCACCCGAGCCTTGGCCGAAATGTCCGATGCCAACGGCACCGCCTACTACCTGACATCGTCACAATACAAGATCGCCGTGGCGGTAGCAGAACGCCTGCTGCCCGCCAGCGACACCCCCGGAGCAACCGATGCCGGAGTCGCTGACTACGTCGACGTCGCGTATGGCCTGTTCATGTCGAGCGACAACCAGAACAGCCTCCGTAAGGGTCTGGCTCATCTGGATCGCCACGAATTCGATACGAAGGATGGCGACAAACAGGACGCCGTCATCCGTTCGATCGCCGAGGACAATGCCGCGCCGGGTAAAAACTGGTTACGCCAATTTCGCACCCTCACCTTCAACGGATATTTCTCCTCCGAAGCCGCCGCCAAAAGTGGCTTCAAGTGGGATCCCGTGCCGGGTGGCTATGACGGCAAAATGCCCCTCGCTGAAACCGGCGGCGTTTCGTTCTTCGAATAGAAGCTGCCTCGGAGAAACCTCCGACACCTTTTTAGAGCGTTCCAAAAGCCGGGGTCACAGATCCCGGCTTTTTGCTGCCCCATAGCCACGTATTCACCCCACTGCATCGGCCTCAACGAGACCGGCTACAAACAAGGCAGGGTAGGAATCGGCCCTATTCCTCCGACTCGATCGCTCTGTAGCTGAGGTCGCTGACCCCGGGCTCCATCTACATTCCGTTTTATCCGAGAGTGCACGGATCCTCAAGCCGTCTGCGTCTTCTTCGGGAGACAGAGTGCCACCAATCCCACGATTGCTAACAACGGTAACCATACCGGTGCTAGGGCCGTGGCGAGTGACAACGCCACCGCAGCAGCCACGATCACCGCCACCAACCCTATGGTGGCCCCTAGGGTGAGCGCAGCGAGGGCGGCGGCGGAGAATGCCACCACCAGTGCTAGAACCCCGAAAATGAGAGCCATGATGAAGGGGGCGTTGTTGAGCAACCACCACATCGCTAACGCGACGAGGGTGATCTTGAGCAGGGTTACGAAGAAAGTAGTCATGCTTAAAGAACCCGCCATGCCGTCCAAAGGTTACAAGAAATCGAACGCATCCGTTTTTTGGCTGGGCATCACGAGTATGCCCCGAGCCATTGACAGGTGAAACTGCGATCCGCAGCGTAACCACTCGGTTACTCCATCTCTTTTATCGCCATGCCCGACTCTTCTTCACCTTCCGTCATTGTCATTGGTAGTGGCGCAGTTCGCGCCCTACCCACTCGGGGCGGCCCGAGCTATCTGGTCCAAATTGGCGAACGTAGACTGCTGTTCGATTGCGGCCGTATCGCGGTGCACAACCTTCACCGTTTTGGATTTCCCGCTGAGACGATCGATGAGGTCTACATCACCCACCTGCACTTCGACCACATCAGCGACCTGCCCCTGCTACTCTTACTGTCTTGGAACAATGGGCGCGACGCCCGCATCCCCATCTTCGGGCCCCGAGGCATCGATCACTTTCTCGAGAATGGCGTCCGCCAAGCCTATCAGGATGATATCGACAGCCGCATTGCCCACGGCAACCGCGAACGCGATAAACTCGATTGGGAAACCACCGAAATCACGCGCGATGGCCTGATCTACCAAAACAAGGACTACACGATCGAGACGCTCGCCACCGCCCACGCCGGACTGCGGAACTTCAGCTATCGCATCACCACGGGTGACAAAGTCATCGTCATCACCAGCGACTCCGAACCCGATCCACGCTTGGTTCATTTTTGCCGCGACGCCGACCTCCTGCTCGTCGAGTGCTCAGGCACCAAGGCATTCTACGATTCAGTCGCCTTCGGCGGCTGGCACCTAACTCCCGAAGACGTCGGCCAAATCGCCCGCGACGCCAAAGTGAAACGAGTCGTGCTCAAACACTTCGTGATCGAAAGCTTTTCCGACGACCCAAAGATTGCGGAATCCATGGCTGAGACCGTGCGCGCCATCCACCCCGACGGAGAAATCCACGCCGGCGAAGACGGCATGCGTTTCGATCTGTAAAAGGTAGGGTCGGACCGCCGAGCCGACCGCCCCTGCCTCTCGGTTCTCGTTCTCGTTCTCTTTCTCTTTCTCTTTCTCGAAATACCGCCTTGTCTCGCTATCACATCCGCCATTGCTTCGGCGACGGTGGAAGTTCCGCTTAGCGGAACGTCGGCGGATGCCTCTCAGCCCACCGTATCTTCTTAGCCGCAAAAGGCGCGAAGATATCCATCCTGTTTCCCACGATTTCCGAGCGCCTATAGGCGCCACGCACCGTCCCTGCGCCAGCAGACATTTTTTTGCCTTTTTGTGGCCATCAAACAACAGGCTGACGGCTTTGTTCTCTCTTCAGCCCACTTACGCGAAGTCAGGACCAGCTATCGCGAAATACTGCGACCAATCTGTCGCCAGTTCCACGCCCTTCATCCCCATTCGAAGAAATCCTCGTTCGATCGAAAACCCTTTTTGGGTGAGCCGTTCAATCAAGGCGTGGTGCTGCACCGGCACATCAATCATCACCGCCCCAGTCACCCCGACCAATGCACTATCAATCAGCGCTGCAGCCAAAGTAGAAGTCGGAGCAACCACGGGTCCGATCTGAGTCGCCACGCGACCTTCCCGGCCCAGCCCAAATCCCCGAACCTCGCCGGAGTCACCTAATACCACCCGAGCCAAGTCCGGCCGGCGCGCATACAATGATTCCAAAAAACTCGACCGGCTTTCGCCCAATCCCCGACGATCACACTCCAACACCACCTGGACCGTTTCCATGCCGGAGACCTCACTTTGAGTCGAATTATCCGGCCCACCTTCAACCGCCATCCGCTTTAGACGCACGATCTCGACTTCACCGGAAAAACCAATTTTACGATACACGCGCTCACCCATCGTAGTTGCATCCAAAAGCGCGCGCTGTCCGCGCGCTTCAAGATCCTTCAAACAGGATTCGAGCAAACGCCTCGCCATCCCCTGTCCACGAAAGTCCTCATCAACCAAAACCATATTGATCCAGGCGAACCCGGAGGACAGTGGCCACGCGACGGTGGTAGCAACCACGCCCCGACCCGCTACCTCGATAGCATAAGTCGTCGCATTCCCGATCAAGTAAATCCAGTCGTTCTCGGTCTGGTTCCACTTCGCCTCTATCGATAGCGTCATACACCGATCGAGATCCGACGGCATCAACTGACGCTCAGTTTGAGCAGCAT
>OJCR01000179.1_pt1 | contig 33012 bp, 27 predicted proteins | sample 1591611 | NCBI WGS metagenome assembly OJCR01 (sample SAMN05416815, study PRJEB24817) | seawater metagenome | isolation source: Sea water | place: Canada:Atlantic | collected 2013-07
CTACACGTAAGGAGTCGTCGGCAGCGTCAGATGTGTATAAGAGACAGTCATCGATCCCATCCAGATCGGCATCCATGAAGATCGGACACCAGGACCAATCCGATGCCTCCAAACCGGCAAAATGCGAGGTTTCGGTGAATGCCCCCTTACCATTTCCCATGAACAAGGTGTTGTATGGTAATTGAAGTCTTGGACCGTTCAATGACGGTATGCCACCAACCATACTCTCGGCAGGTTGCTGCCTTTTCCTCAGAACAGGATCACGACTGAGCATATCAACCACGAATAGATCCACATGTCCGTCCCGGTTTAAATCCGCTCCGTCTACTCCCATTGAACTCAGTGAAGTGATATTCAAAGCCTCACCGGAAAGTGCGTCAAAACCTCCCTGACCATCATTGATCCATATCCTGTCAGGAGTCCAATAATCGTTGCAAACATACAAATCAACGTGACCATCTCCATTCAAATCCCTGAACATTGCGGACAAGCCCCAATCCTTGGGCGCCGCTTTTAAAGCCTGCCCATTCTCACGAAAAGCACCTGAGGTCCAATCCACAGGAGTCATTTTCCCTGAACCATTGTTGAGGTATAAAATGTCAGACTCGCCATATTCATGAATTTGCCCCTCATGAATAAAAACCCGATCACTCAACTCCTCGGACGGCATCAACTTCCCCCTCACCCGCCTGACTGGTACCCGCGCTTGATCACGGATATCATTGGAACGGTAATTTGCAACGTAAAGGTCAAGGGTCCCATTTCCATCGACGTCCGCCAGCGCCATGCTTGTTGCCCCGAATTCAGATCCGGTGCCGACCTTTTGCGTTGCATCTTCAAACTCGAGTCCACCTTGGTTAAAAAACGATCGCACTCCCATCCCAACGGTACTCACGAGTAAATCAAGATATCTGTCACCGTTTAAATCAGCGAAGACAGCACCACGGCAAGGAGCCCCTGGGTTTTGAAGTGAAGGAGGAATCGATACTTTCTCAAACTTCCATTGACCGAGATTTCGATAAAGGTGATTGGGCGAATCGATTCCACAAAAAAACAAATCAGGGAGTCCGTCATTATCCCAATCACCCACAGCAACGCCAGAGCCATTGAACAAAACACGATTGGCTGCCCCTTTCCGAGGATCCAGATCATTACGAAAGGAAACCTGTGTTTCCAAGGCATTCATCAAGGTAAAGCCAGGACCTTGATCACCTGCAGCTTTTAAGGATGTTACTTCGACTTGAAATTCTTCCGCAGACAGCCCTGACACACAGGAAAGAACAAGACAGAGGAAAACACCCCGGAAACTTCGATTCAGGACATGAAAAGACATTTTCACCAAGTATTCGCCACTGTTAAAAACGGAGCATTAAAATTCCCTTAACTTGGTATGACACCAATGATTAATAATCCTTTTTTGCAAGACTTACACAAATAATCTCTTTGTCATTTCGAACATAAATATTCTGATGTGCAAATGCGGGATGGCTCCAGACAACATCACGCCCGAACGCTTCATTAGTCGGATCCAGAAGATGGGCCCGGCTGATTTCGTGATATGATTCAGCTGTGAGCCGGGCAAGGATCAAATCCCCTGTCTCGCTGAATAGAAAATAGCGGTCTTCATGTTGGACGACAAAGGCAGTCCCATGGCGCCCTGAATTCCCCTCACCAATCGTAGGCTGATGCGTTTCCCAGAGGCGTTTTCCATCTTCAAGTCGCACCGCCATGAATGAACTGGATTCAACATCGCAACCATAGATAACACCGTCTTCGATAAAGGGAGTCACATTGACGGAGTATAGAGCATTCCGAGCATTTCCCCTCCAGGCAATCCTGGCAGCGGGCTTGAGGGGATCCAACTCAATCATCGCCCCGACATTTCCAATGGCACTGACGAATAAGGAATCTTCATATAATCTTGGAGCCGCGATGGAGAGATTGTAGCCAGGTTTCAGAGGAATAGACCAATGGGATTCGCCTGTTTCGGGATTGAGACTGTTCAATGATTCGGGGTGCCAGATGAGCAGCTGCGAAACACCTCCGTGCTCAATCCAGGTTGGAGGACCGTAACCAGGTTCCGGAGCCGACAGAGCACGCCATTTTTCATCCCCCGTATCCGCATCAAATGCCACTAACACACTCCCCTCTCCTCCTACTAAACTGTAGAGAGTATCCCCTTTGGCCAGAGGATGACTTGAAAAGCCCCAGATCGGCGTTTCAAGGTCATACTCTTTTTTGAAATCCTTGTGCCAAATGAGCTTTCCATCTTTCGCAGACAAGCAACTCAATCGCCCCTCGGCACCGAGAATATAAACTTTGCCCTGATGCACCGTAGGCGTGCTGCGTGGACCAGCCGCATAGGATAGATTGTAGTATTGTAGATAATCGTATACCCACTCAGTGGCACCTGTCGCGGCATCCAGACAAAGCAAGCGTTCGCGACCCTCCAGCAGGTTTTTACCACTGGGATTATTTTTCAGTTGCCCCTCTTTTTTGACGTAGTCGAAAAGATAAACCTTTCCATCAGCCACGGCAGGCCCTGAGTATCCAAGCCCTACTTTGACATGCCAGATACGCTTGAGCCCGCTCTCAGGAAACGATTCAACAATTCCGTCCTCCTGCCAGATACTGGCACGATCAGGCCCCATCCACTGCGGCCAATCCGCCGCTTGAGAAAAATGAAAAACTGAAACTAAAAGGGCCAGAAGGCAGATCTTGAGTGAGAACCATTGCGTAGGCTGTGTGGTAATTTGAAACATGATCACGACAGCCTAATCGGCTTCTACTAAAAAATAAAATGAAAGATGCGTGTATTTCTCTGGAGATTCACTTGGCGTGATTCAACGATTCAACGCGTTTCCGCTTGTGATTGCCGTAGCGTATCCAAGGAAATCAAGCGAGGCTCCCATTGGCTGAGAACAGGTGTTTTGGCAATCACGTATCCGCCTGATCCCGACTGTTTGGATTGCCTGATCTGGGCCGCCAATTCCTCTGGAGATACTTCCCAACCCTGAAGCACTGTGATGAGTCGCCGGGCTTCAACGCTCGACCGATCATAACGTTTCATCTCGGTTTGAAAACTGTTGATCGCCGATGAAACCCATCCTGCCGTTTCGTCGTAATGATCCAGATCCCGCCCCAGATCCTTGTATGTGAGCAGGGCACCCAAGCGTGCGCATTGTTTTGACAGGGGTTCTAATTGTTTGGACCACTCCCGCCAGCATGCCCCACCATAGCACCCTACACCTGCGCACCAGCCATCCTTATCATGCGCTTCACATTCAGACGTCCATACAGGAATGCATTCCAAATGTGGAAAAGCTTTTTGGATCTGCTGAACAAATCGAGCAGGAGTATCGTGACCGAGGTGTTCGGCTGTTTTTTTCGGCCCATAATCGGTGGTCCAACGACAGAGCGGATGCCCACACCCACAAGCAGATGGAGCGCCCTGAAGGTCATTCAAAAACACGCCCTCTGACACAGGCCAGGTTTTGAGCAGTTTTTGAACCTTGCTTGCCTGCGCTTCAAACGCACCTCGATAAAAAATCGGCACCCATGGAAAGACCTTGACCATTTGATGATCTTTCTCCTTGGGGAAGTTCGTATGGAATCGTCGCCATTCAGGATGCCCCTGGATACTGGCCATCCACTCCGGGTGGCTTGTCGCCAGTTCAGCATCACGCGCTACTTCAATCCAATACCAGATACTGATGCCACTTTCCTGATACCGTTTGACGTCAACCACCTGCTGGGCATCGGGTGCCTGCTGAATCGAAAGGATCAGCTGTTGAACGTTTTGACGATTGATCTCATCAACATCCAATGTTGCCAAGTCATCAGCATCAATCAGCCAAGCCCGGAAAGGGACATCATTAGCAAGCACATGGAAGCAGGCGCAAAGGATCAAGCACCCAAGTGCTGATTTACTAAGGAGCGTCATCCTCATGGCTGGGTATCAGGTTTGAACCAGAAAGTTTCGGGATACTCAGCTTTCCAGGCATCATCGCGACATTGAATACTGGAGATCCATTCCAGTTCCGTCCCACGCATGGGCCCATCCACGGCACGACCTGCCAATGTCCAGCGACTGTTTGTTTCGTTGTCCATGAAAGGTGCCGTTTCAGGTGCAACCATATCTGCTCGAAAGGTAAAAAGCTTGCCATTGATCGTCCGTTTCCATGCGACACCCGACTGTGTTGGGCCATACCAGAAAACGGTTATGGGCATATTATCAAGCACATCGTTATAACAAACACGTTCTTTGCGCAGAGGCAAGGGATAGGCACGGCTGGAATCAGGACCCTCAACCCCAATGACCAGATCTTCGGTGATCTCAGCTATCCTGGCTGCAGCACGAACTTGCCAATGATCCACCGCTGGCAGTTTGACCTCAGAATATGTATCTCCTTCAAAAAGGTTATACGCCGTGGATTCTGGATGAAGCATGAGCCAATGGCCCCATGTCGTCGGAGCGGAAGGGACTCGCTTCAATTGTTGACCTTTTCTCGGCCCATCCAAGGCTCTGCCGCTCAGAGCCGACCAGATAGTGCCTTCCTTATCTCGGACGAGCATTACCCCATCACGCCAACCGTAAAATTCATAACCATAATCTTTCTGATAAGAAGCCACATATCCACCTTCTGGATCATAAAAAAAGAGACCATAAGTATCATTGATGATACGAGGTCCAGACAGGAAATGACGCAATGGTATGGTTCCCCCGTTATGAGGCCCGCGCAGCCAGGCAATGACTTTGTCATCGGGTTTGACGAACCCTTTTCGGTTCTCAGTGGAAACATAAGAACAAGGAGGCTCCGTCAACGACTCAAACAAATGAGGCTTGATGATCCAATTGCTATTTGCATCTGCAGCACCCATGCCAACAGGCAAAACAACTCCGAGCATTAACCCGATGATGCCGCCCCCGATAGATAGACGATTTATGTTCATAAAAATTTGATCTTTAGTGAATCATAATTTGAAAAAGAAGAGTTACCTTCAAACCGAAGGAACGCAACTCCAAGTAGCGCTCAACATACCTGTTTTTTGAATACATATGGGAACAAGATGCGGATAACAGTTTTTGCTTTCGCTCAAGTTTGTTATTCCTTCATATCTGTCACTTGAGACCTTAGAAAGAGGTTGGTTCAGAAAATGAGTGCTAAGGACATAAGAATGGTATCGATGATCGATTGGCATGATAGACCTTTGTGTTCGATCGATAGAGAAAATTAAAAACGCTCGCCAAAATCCCCAATGCCGCAAGGCTTGACGTTCCAGGTTCTGGTATAGCGATGTGCACTCCTGAAAAGTTCGTGGGCAAGGAAGCAGGATTATTCATGTTCCCAAGGGTCACTGAAAAAGGATCTGAAACCCCCTTCAAAAATGGATCATTTGAATCCCATGCAGCGACACTCAAATCAACCTTACCGGTAATACCATCGATGATCCGGGGCCCTGATGAGAACAAACCCGCCCCGGAAACACTACCAGGACTGCCCAGCAAGGTTCCATCAGGCAATGCAAATGATACCCGCCATGCGATTCCTACCGGTTTACCATTCAAGGTCACGAGCCCACCGCTGTTGATGTTGGATAATTGGATAACGCCTTGAGCGCTGGCGTCAGCAAACGCAATCAGCAAAAGGAAAATTGGGACTATTTGTTTCATGATGAAATGGATTGAGATCATTTATAGATCCAACATGAGCCATTGAGAAGCATGGAGCACCCGATCACGCAGAAAGCGTTTATTGGTCACAAAACCGCTGTGCTCGTACATCGGTAAAGCTCAATGAAGTTCACAAGGAAAACGCCACCTACCCTGATCAGGCAAATGGCGCTTTGAAAGAGTGTTTGTAAACTTGGAATCTACCTCTGGCATGGCTCAATACATACCCATTATTTGATAACCACTGTCCACGTAGAGAACTTGTCCAGTGATAGAAGCAGAGCCTTCACTAGCCAGGAAAGTCCCCGTAGCTCCCAGTTCTTCAGGGAGCACATTGCGTTTCAAGGGAGAATTGGCCTCATAATGTTTGAGCATCGCTCCAAATCCGGAAATCCCTCGGGCCGCCAATGTGTTCATGGGCCCTGCACTGATGCAATTGACACGAATTTTTTTCGGCCCAAGGTCGTAGGCAAGGTAGCGTGTGGATGCTTCCAGAGACGCCTTGGCAACACCCATGACGTTGTAATGAGGCACCACCTTTTCAGCTCCATAATACGACATGGCAACAATGCTGCCTCCATCCGTCATCAAGGGAGCCGCGCCTCGTGAGAGAGCCACCAATGAATAGGCAGACACATCGTGGGCTACTCGAAAAGCTTCCCGACTCGTACTCAGAAAATCCCCTTCGAGTGCGTCCTTGGGCGCGAATGCGATGGAATGCAGCAACAGATCCAGTTTGCCATATTTTTCCTTGATCTGCGCAAAAACTTGATCGATCTGTTGGTCAGAACTGACATCACAAGGTAACATCAACGTGTCTTCACCAAATGTTCCCACCAGCTGTTCGACGTTGTCCTTCAAACGTTCACCCTGATAAGTGAAGATCAATTTCGCACCAGCATCTTTCCACGCCTTTGCGATCGCCCAGGCAATCGAGCGTTTATTGGCCACTCCAGCAACCAAACCGATTTTTCCTTTTAACGTACTCATAATATATACTGCCCCATGTTTGACCCTGAAAGGTCCGCAAGTCAATGATAGGCTTGAGCAGAAATAGCCAGATTCATTCCGAAGGAATCACAGGAAGCTTCAAATGTGAAGGGTGAGCGGCATCGTGATAAATGGTCTGATGCGCGGGAAGTAGCTTCACATCCGTTCCGAAGGGCAGTCCGGAATTGGGATTACGATCATACCTTGGAAAATTGCTGCTCGAAACTTCAAGCCGAATTCGGTGCCCCCGCAGGAACACATTGCTGGTGACCCACAAGTCCAGTTCGTATTCTACGATACTCCCAGGCTCAATCAACATGGCCTGATCCATGCCATTGCGAAACCGTGCGCGCACAATACCGTCACAAAGATTATAGGCCTTACCGTCAGGATGCACATCCACCAGCTTGGCTGTAAAATCCGTATCTCTCGCCGAACTGGCCGCAAACAGGGTCATCTTGACCGGACCGGTCACTTCGATTGATTCTTTCAAAGGTGGAGTCGTGTAGGTCAACACATCGGGACGTTTTTCGACTTCGTTTTGATCCATGGGACCTATCGGCGCTCCAACCAGATTATTACCGCCTGTGGTGGGAACAGGATGCTCCCCGTGATAGGTATAAACATCATTGGATTCGGTCCCTGGCATTTGGATATCCAGCAGACCATCACTGCTGACAGACCCAGCTCTGCCGTCACTGTGAAGGTAAAAGGACGTCCATTGAGTGCGTTTCAAAGGCCATTCGTTTTCAGCGCGCCATTGATTACTCCCCATCACAAACAAATAGTATGGCGGCCAATCTTCCACACCGGTTTCCTTATCCCTCAACCAATATTGAAACCACTCCATCTGCAGTTGACCTGGATCGAGTCGAGCCGATTCACCGAAATCCAGTTGCCCTGTTTTGCGTCCTCCAGGTCCATGAGCCCAGGGCCCCATGACGACAAACTGATTTCGACGGGCCAATTTATCGTCAGACGATGCACGCACCTGATCTACCAGATCGATGGTTGCCTTGGAAAAAATATCAAACCACCCTCCGATATTCAAAACCGGAACTTTTACCTTTGAAAAATCATACCCCATGCCACGTCGCCTCCAGTAATCATCATACCGATGATGTTTGATCCAATCGTTGAGGTAGGTCACCTTGGGTTTAAACTGGTTCCCAAACTCCTGCAAAGGGAGAAAAGCATACGCCTTTGCCATGTCCTCTGGCCCCATGGCAACCCCACCGACCGCAGCTCCCCACCCCATGAGTAAAGCTAGTTGATAGGCACCACCATCATAGGCAAGTTCATTGAACACATTTCCGAAAGGCACAGTTGGAACCATCGTCTTGAGATATGAACTTCCTTGTGCCACTGAGGCCCATTGTGTCCAACCTAAATAAGAACCTCCTGATGTTCCGATTTTCCCGTTACACCACGATTGCCCCCCTACCCATTCCTGAGTATCAAAACCATCGTCGGGATCATGGCGGAAAGGATCCCACTCGCCTTCGGAAAGGCCTCGGCCACGACAATCCTGAACCACCATGGCAAATCCAGCGACAGTGTATCGAGTGGCCTCGCCCCACTGCTCCCCTGGCTTTCCATAGGGTGTGCGCATGAGGATCACTGGAAATGACCCTTTGGCGTTCGGCTTGTAAATATTTGCTGCGAGACGTGTCCCGTCTCGCATGGGAATCATGACATCTTTTTCAAATAGGTAAGATACATCCTCAGCGAGAACCGGCGGCAGCAAACTGAACAAGAAAGAAAAAAAGATACCACTGAAGGCATTCGGATAAGGAAATGAAAAACGAAAAGGCAAAGGGAAGTATGCTTGGAGCTTCATAACACCTTTGACCTTGGATGCGCATTTCAGGATGTTCAAGAACATAAGGAAAGCAGGGAAAATCAAGGAGCCAACAGAACACTCGCTTGCCCCGGAGATCCATCGCTCTGGATGAAAGTCAGAATGTAAATTTGGACTGGGTAAGATAGATTGCAGAGGCAAGGGTTGCCTCTAACGAAATGGAATAAGCCAACAAGCGCTCCTCTTCTCTGGAACACATGATCAAGGCTGAGGACCTGTTGCGCCTACTGCGTTTTCCTTCACCCGAACGATACGTTCTGCCCTGTGCCATTTCCCATTCACATCGGTTGCCCTGACCTGCAAGGCATGAACTCCCACTCCTATGTCTGGATTCAGTCTCCCTTTCCAAAGGTGCCGTGAATCGACTGGAGCTGAAATCCTATTGTAGGGAGAAGGGGGAGTTTCTGGCTCACGATCAAACACGGCTTGATGATTCGGATCTTTTTCGAGTGATTTGTCCATCGTCTGCCAGTTACCCTCACTATTCCACCGCACTTGAACAACCGAATCATCCCAACCGTTGAAAACGTTGACGTAAACAAGGGTTTCTTTGACATTTCCCAGTTCAATGCTGTCGGGAGCAAACACAGACATTTGAAATTCTTCAGGACCACGAGCCGCTTTGAAAACGATTTCAGGCTTCCGGTTTTCGGAGAATTTAAGAATCGTATAACCGTTCGGTGCACCGTCTCGCATGGTGGTGTGCGGAACACCCCATTCATCAGGCAAACCACTCCACCAACTGCCACTGACCGTTACATTGATCAAATGATGGTGCGGCTCGGCCCCCATCCAACCATCTTTTTTACGGATCAATTGATGCGCTTGCCAATGAGTGTGCCCAGAAATGGAAAAGGTATAAGGACGATGCTCGATGAGTCGATACAGATCCTCACGGTTTGCCACGTTGGTCAATGGAATATGCATCATGAGGACGACCAGCTTATCTTCTGAAACCAATGCAAGATCGTTGCGAATAAAATCCAGTTGAGTTTGTTCGATACCACCACTGTAACTGCCTGAACCCTCCGGCTTGGCTCCACCCCAGAGAATGTTATCAAGCACAAGGAAATGCACCGGGCCATAATCAAACGAATAATAGTTTGGACCATATGTGCGTGTGAAAGTTTCATCCGAATCGGCATCCTCTGCTGAATCGTAGTTAATATCATGGTTACCGATCACGTTGTACCAGGGTATCCCAATCAAGGCGATGGTTGCATTCAGAGGCTCGAATATCGCCAAATCATCAAATACGATATCACCCAGCGTCACACCAAATTTAGCAGAAGTTCCTATTAATTCTTCGACAACGTCATGCCCGATGTATTCCACTTCACGGACATTTCTGGGTTGCGGATCACCAAAAAATACGGCTTCAAATTTTTCTGGTTCCTGAGCCTGTATAAGCGGAAAATCAATGGAGGAAGGTAATGGTCCCGTGGGTGCAATACCCGGAAAACTTTGATCAGGTGAGCCTGCTGGTTTGTGGGTGTAGAAAAATCGCGGTAGTTGATGCCCATTTACAGGCGTCATCCAATCACGCGGTTTGATGACAAAGAATGTGACATCCTCATCACTCGGCAATTCCCATCGTCCCTCTTCGTCCGTCGTAGAAATTTCCAATTGATTTGAAACCTGGACGCCGGAAACCCCTGGTTCGCCTTGATCACGTTGTCCGTTACGATTTTGATCATGATAAACCACACCTCGTGCGAGATCAGCTTGTGCTGCCAAGGTGCCAAGCCCCAGGAAAGTAGTTGTGATGATTTCGTTCATTTTACTGAAGGAAAGAAATCTGAGTATCGTAAACATGAAGAGCATTATGGACAGGCAAGGTATTCAGTCACCAATAATCTGAGGGAATACGCAAAAAATCAGGAAGCACACACAACACGATAGATTCTCGGAACTCGGTAGGTAATAGAGGTAAGGATGTGCCATGGTATGGCATGAATCTGATGAGCCAAATCAGGCGCTGTTATGGATTGTTTCAATTGATTCCCTATATTCACTCAGGACAGGCTGGTCACATCTATCCATCATTGGTCCATGGTAACTCGGCCAACAACTGGACAAAGCTGGCCACGTATCAAGACATTGGCACGATTGGGGGCACTCGGTGGATAACTATTACCATAATCTGATGGAATGGAGGCAATTTGCATTTTTTGATTGGCAGTGAATGTCCTTCCATAACCCAAGCTGGTTCCTTTGCTGATCCATTTCAGATTACTGACACGGCTGTGGAAACTGAGAGCAGACCGTATCAGCCGAATCAATTTCTGGTTGGCTTTACGTTCCCCGGGAGGAGCCACACCATACGCCATTAAGCCTGGTCGAACCATGTTCCCGATAATCGAACGGTCATAAATAATCGAGCCGCTATTGCTCGCATGTACATCATCCGGTCATTGAGATAATTTCGAGATGATCCGCAATGCCCTTGGAAACTGTTTCTTATGTTCGAGGGTGAAAGCGTGATCATTCTCAGCATCCGCAAAAGGTGTGAGGATCCCATTGATTTGGATCATCGGTGATTGCCTTACAACCGTAAGAATCTCTTCGATCAGATTGGTCGAACATCCAAGGCGCCCCATCCCTGTGTCGATTTTCAAATGAACGAAAGCAAGTCCTTTGCGTTTTCAGGCAGCTTCTTGAATGCGCAAAAGTTCACGAGTAGAAGAAACAGTCAATCGAACGCCCCATGCAATGACGTATCCATGGCAGCTTGTTTTTCAAACAAGCCAAATCCACTTCAACCCAGCAGCGTTGTTTGTGAGTCATTGCTCTGAACTCGCACCATGGAAATGAATATCATCGGGCAGAGAAATACGCGCAGGGGGCGCTTTGACAAAAGTCGTTGGACGGAGGTAAATGGGCTTTAAATCTGGGGATCCCGGCTCGCGCAGCACATTTTCTGATTCTTGAATTAAAGTTGCAGCATCCGGGCTTCCTTCCAGCAAGGAAAGATCGCCGGGAGGCTTTCCGTGGAACCAGCGCTGAATATCCGCCCCCACATAAACATCACCTTCAGATTCCTGCCGAATTAATTGTTCCGGGTTTGCAATGGACAATGCTTGAACAGTGTGTATCGAGTCATTTTTTCGCTTTTCATACACGGCATGATAACATTCACCTCGTTGAGCATCGATGAGCGTGTGCACACGCGAAATCGAATGATCACTGAAGGTTTTCCGGGCAAGAACGCGATCACTGGGAATCCCAATGAGTTTCGCTTCGTTGGCAAGGTGCCAGCCGTAAGCCACCGAAATCGCCGATCGAATACCAGCATATGATCCGGGTCCTAAACCAACGACCACCGTTTCGATATCACCTTTTTGAACCCCTGCCTGATCGGCAGCGCGCTGAAATGCTTCGAAATATTTGGAATCCCTTCCCCCGGAAAGTGCTGCGGTCGCGAGTATGCGAACACCCTTTTCTTCGGTCCAATCGCCCAAGGCCAGCGTTCTTTTGTGAGAGGACCATTCAATCCCTAAAATCTTCATAAACAATCGTGCGTTCCTGTTCTAGATCCCCCTCGATTTGTATCCATCGAAATGGTTGATGGACATCGGGAACTTCGGTTCGGTCTTTCAAGGGAATTTGCGTCCATCGATCAATCCATTCGACAATCACCCAGCCTGACGAAGGCGATTGCAAGTATTCGGCAAGACCTGCATCCCAGATGGCATCGGGTGATTCCAGGCGATAAAGATCCATGTGAATCAATGGTTGCGATGCCGTTGCGTGTTCATGCATCAAGTTGAAAGTCGGGGATGCGACGCGCCCTTTAATCTGCCAACCAGCTGCCAGGCCTTTCACCAGCTGTGTTTTACCCGCCCCGAGGTCACCTGTCAGACCGACAACCCAACCAGGTTCCATCTCTTTCGCCCAGGTTAAACCTAGTTGAAAGGTTTCTTCTGGACTATTGGAAATGATCGTAACCATGCCAGGTTAGAGGACGAATTCCCTGCTCGTCTTTCAAGTGAATGCCGGGTTGCTCCATTATTTTACCAATACAACTGATGGGCGTCTCTGGAAAAGCTTCACGCCACTGATCCTTGAGCTTTACGGCATCAACCGGGTCGATCGAAAAAAGTAATTCAAAATCCTCTCCATCGGTCAGCGCTGCAGCCACTGCAGGTTTGGCAGCATCACCTTGTTTGGCTAGCAATCTGGCGACTCGACTCACTGGAAGATAATCAGCCCATACCTCAGCTCCCACTCCACTTGCCTTACAGATATGGTGCAAATCCCCTGCAAGCCCATCACTGAGATCAATCATGGAGTGCAGGACAAAATGCTCGGCCAGCCATTGCGCTTCTTTGATCCGCGGAGTGAAATCCAAATGCTTACCCTCAATCGAACCACCCAATTCGCCGGTGACAAAGAGCGCATCACGGACGCGCGCATTCTTACGCAGCACCGCTTGGTCTCTGCCCACTTTTCCAGTCAAGGCCACGGAGCAGAAAATACGTTCCGGTGAACTCACGGTTTCGCCTCCCACGATGGCAACATCATATGCACGAGCGGTGGCGTTCAGACCTTCATATAATGTCTCGACCCACTGCTGATCAAAATCCCCGGGCAATCCCAGTGTAATAAGCGCACTGTTCGGCTCACCAGCCATGGCCGCAATGTCACTGAGGGCGCGCGCCAATGCTTTGTGACCTACCTTATCTGCCGGATCATTCTTTTTAAAATGAACCCCTTCGACAATCGCATCAGTCTTTAACAAGATCGAGTGGTCTGGGCCGTTGTCGATCACGGCACAATCGTCGCCCACACCGACAAGGGTATCAGATCTTGTCGGCAATTTGGCGGTAATGATTTCTATCAGATTAACTTCCCTATTCATGGTGTCTGCGTTTCTATCAACTCTGGAAGCCATAGCATGAGGCCCAAGTTGATGGAATTAAATATCGCGTGGGCAAAAATAGGCGCCCAGAGGTTACTCGTATGTTCATAAAGTCGAGTTAGTAGAACAGCCAACAGTGTCAATGGGATAAAGCTCATTACATTCACATGGACCAACCCAAAAAAAAGGGCACTTCCCCAGATCGCGATCCACCTGGGCAGGTATTGCTTCAATGCAGTGAACAGTACACCTCGAAACATCAACTCCTCCACGAAGGGAGCAAAAATAACTGCCATGAGAGCTAAAAGCAGTTTTTGGGCGGGGTGTTCAGCATTTTGAAACGTATTCACAACCTCCTGTGTAGACACTTCTATGTTCATCGCTTCCAGAACATTGGCCACGAGTGCGCCAACCATCGCTGCCATGAAGAAACCTGCAACAGCAGTCAAGGCTCCCATCAAAGCTATGCTCATCAGGTTTTCGGAGCATAACCCAAAAGCATCTTTCCAGCTTAAGGCATTCTCCTTTAGAAACATCCACGTGACAAACAGGATCCCGACATCAAGAAACAGGATATTGATCATAATGAGCCCTGTTTTCTCATCCATTGGGAATCCGGCATCAATGGCCTTGTTCAACCAATACCCGGCAATACCAGCCATCCCCAAACAGAGGAGTAGCATGGCAAAAAATCTCATTAAGGAATCTGGCCGCCACTTTGTTTCCAATTGCACGGGTGCAGCTTATCAGTGGAAGGAAGAGATGAACCACTGAAAAATATCATATTTTAGGGGCCTTCAAAACTTCAATACGGGTGAGCTTGCCTGAATCACAAGTTTGATTTATTATTAATTTCTGTTCGCCTAATTTCAGGCACATTTATAGATCCAACAAACGCACAACTTAATGAGTCCCATAAATTTATCAAAATCAATCGGATTAAATACATCGTCACAAGTTTATCCGGATGAGCATTTAGTTGAATACATCAATCTTAAACTGGCTTCCATGGGATGCCCCGCGGTGAATATCAAAACCGATTCACCTTTCAAGGACGTCACTGAATCATTGATTGCCAAGCACCGCGAACAAGAAAGATTGCTTTCCACTTATCTTTGCCCTGCAGACTGGCGCGTCCAGCAGTGGTTGAACAAATTTCTGGGTGATACCGGGGATGTGCCACGATTGCCTTCCAAATCCTTCGTATTGGATCGGCACGGTGTCGCCAGAACGCTGTCACTCCCCCTGGAGGGTGATGAGTTTAAGTCGGATATTATCCATTCCTATCGGATCCGCCAGGGAGTGCTGCATAACCCGGTCAACGACCGCCGCACAACCAAAGGCGTCTTTCACATTGCTGATGGAGGTTTTCCGGTACCGGCAGACAAGATTGCAGCGCCTCTGAAGACTTTCAATCGCATGCTTGGATTTGCCCTGCAGCCACCCTCTTCACTGATGGAATTACCCTTCACCAGCGAACAGGAGGCAAAGGCGGAGTGTTTTGTTTCGCTTTTGCTGCGGCCACTTGTTGTGCCAGCTGTGCCTGGTGTGATAGAGGAAAAACGAAGTGAAATCCGATTTTTTGCACCCGGCAATTTGATCAGTAATCTGGATTTTGTAGAAACTATTTTCGGCAATGCGGGAGACCCTAACCTTCCGGAGAATGATGCTGGGCTGGACGTTCACCATTGGACCGGTCACACAGGCTGTGTCATCCTTGCCCCCCACCTGACAAGCATCAAGAAAAAGGATGCCGGACTGCCTCATTATGACGAAGCGAACGAACGTCAGCGCATTGAAGGAATGTGCTGGAAGGATCAAAACGAGATCTACAACGGAGGCACGGCGTTCAAATTATGCGCAAGAGACGAAAATGGCGTGATGGTGACTATCATTGCTGATAACTATTTTGGCTATTGCAAAAAAGAAGTCAAAACACAGATCAGTTTTTCTGCCAATCTTTACGGACTGGCCGAGGAAGAGCATGCAGGGGGTGCCATGGTGTATCCAAGTTATGATCTGGGAGAAGAGTTCAGTGGACACTTACACGTCAAACGCAGGGGCCACAAGTTTGAGGATATGGCAAAACGTTTTGAAGATGTGATGGACTTCAAACCCGAGGGCTATGCGATTGACCGAAAATTCCGTGACATCATATATGTGTCCGAGGACGTTGACTTTAATCTGCATGATCAGTCCATTACCTGGCTTCACGAAGGAAAGAAGCAGAAAATAAAACTTCTCGTAGGTAAAACATACGTACGCCCGTCTGGATACAAAGTCCATCTGGAAAAACCCCCGGGGAATCGCTCGTGGAGACTGATTGGAACTACCGCAGAAGGTATCCTTTGTCACAAACCCTGCACCGTATCGGGAGGCGGGAAATCTGAAATTTCAAAACCGGTCACAGATGCTGTGATTCAAGGGCCTGTCATTGTCGCCGATATCAAATCAGACATGGAAAAAGTGGAGCAAATATTACAGCACGATTTTTCATCTAGATTCAGCGATAGGCAGCGCAAGGACGATAGAGCCATCCTGAGCCCTGAACGCTCACTCGGTTCTGTCATCAAATTGTTGACTCCATCAAACAAGGATTACAACGAGGATTACAACGCATGGTTGAGGTCTGTGCCTCAATACATCAAGGAATTGGTGTTTGTGCTCAAAAGATACTACATTCCAGAATGGGGCAAACAATGGAAAGAGCATTTCACGGTGGACATGATCAATGGAAAACCGGGCAATGAACTCAAGTGCGACAATCGAAAGTTGGTGACGAATTACATGCGGGTTGGTTTTCAGGATGACGGACTATGGCGCACCTTTGGACTACGCAAGGATTTCAATCCAGCCATCAAGCAGTCGCTGGAGGATGACATCACTGCCAGCGTGGTCGTGGCATCCGGGGATCTTGAAGGCGTCATGCCTGATCATTCTCAGCGTTCTGTTAAATTTCTGCAGAACTGTGAATACCGCTTTTTTCAACGACCGGATGACGCCATCATTCGTGGTTATGATAAGCTCGCAGAATTTGAGCTGGCCCAGACCGGTAATTTTATTTCCAACTTTGAACCGCTGGAACAGGACGACGCAAAAGAAATCATTGAGGATGCCATCGGGTATTATGAATACACCCAACCCATGCAGGACTTGGTGAAGTCTGCTGCAAGTGGAGATAAGCCGAAGTTTTTTGTAAGCAGTGCGCATCCTCGAATTGTTGACGGAAAGCCAACCAAGAACCCTCGTTACCTGCAAACACGTCCAGATTTGCTGAATGAGCGTGCACTCTATCTGGAACAAATTTCAATGCGTCTGCACCGTAAACTGCAGACAACACATCCGCTTTACAGCGTGGTGGACGCTGTGGTTCCCGGTAGACGCAATAACCCCGCAGATGTCAAAGCCGGTATTCAACCGCTGGCTGTTTATAACCCGATTCACTTCATGGAACTTCCGGAATTGTTCATGGAGTATATCTGTAGCATGACCGGTAAATCACCTTCCACCACCGGAGCCGGATCCGAGGGAGCACTTACCAAGGGACCTTTCAATGCACTGCCTCCTATCATCGATCTGAATAATGCGCTGGTGTCCATGATACTGACAGGTCACGATGGATTCGTCACCGCGGCGGGTTTCATTGGACCGGATGTTCAGGTTGCCCATGACATCAGTATGCTCATTCCCGAAGTGTGGTGTCGCATGAAAGACGAGGAGCGTCATGCATCCTATTTGATCGCAAACGGTTATCTTGAAAAATGCGAAGACGTAGAGCACGAAGGCAAAACCTTTGCTTTCAGTCGATTGGGTTATCGAATTAACCATAAGTTTGTCCGGGATTTCTTTGGTCGAGTCTTCAACCATCCGCACGCGGTCTTCACAAACGAAATGCTCTCGCCTGAGCTGCAGGGAAGAGAAACGTTCATTGATGGTTTGAAAAATATCATGACCACTCAAAAACGTGTGGGAGAATTGTATTTTGCTGATAAAAGTGTGGAAGCCGCTTGCCCTCCCCTGAAAGCAGTCATCACCATCATGGTAGAAGGACATTATGAAGGAAAATCCTTGAATGATCCTGAAGTAAGAAAATTGTTTACCCGGGACTACCTGAAAGAAAGTGACTGGTATCAGGAGCGCCTCGTTTCCAAACAAAATTTGGATATCCAACTATGGGATAATCATATCGACTACCTGCAAGCTTTTCTTGATAAGAAGGGTTATCAAGAAGAAGCGCGTCGATTGAATGTAAGCAAAAAACTGGACGCAGCGCGCTTGGAACGCGAAAAAGCATCCAAAGCAGATTATTTGAATTTTCTGGATGGGACCATTGGTGTGCAACCCATGTCAGTATTTTCGCAATAAGAGAAACAGATCGGGCATGCCTGGAATGACTCAAAATCTTCCCTACCCATGTGGTTGACAAAACTCAATCCAGAGCAGAGAGAAGCGGTTCAAGCCACGCATGGCCCGGTGCTGATTCTTGCCGGGGCTGGAACCGGCAAGACACGCGTTATCACACACCGGATTGCCTTTCTTCTGCAAAAAGGTGTGATGCCACACAACATCCTTGCGGTCACCTTCACCAACAAGGCTGCAAGGGAAATGCAGGAACGCGTAAGAAAGCTACTTCCCAAAGATAAAAAAAAATCAGATCCATCCTCAGAAGCCAGACCAAATAAACCAACCATCTGCACCTTCCACTCCTTCTGCGTCAGGGTGCTCAGGAGATACATCGAAAAACTGGGATACAAGCGTAATTTTGTCATTTATGACCAGTCCGATCAACTTGGAACCATCCGCAAACTGACAAGCGATTGGAGCAAGAGTAATATCAACATAAAACCCGCCGAGTGGCTTGGTTTCCTCAGCCGCTTGCGCAATACATCATCGCTTGAATCCTTGGGATTGGATGCTGCAACAATCCGTTTGGCTGAGCGATTGATGACACGCTACGAGACAGCACTCAAAGCCTGCAATGCGGTGGACTTTGATGACCTCATCATCCTGACATTGAAGTTATTCAACGAACATCCGGAGGTTTTGAAATCGTGCAGAGAAATGTATCGATATGTCATGGTGGATGAGTATCAGGATACCAACGGCAAGCAATTCCAACTGATCCATGCACTGACTTCCGAACATCGTAACTTATGCGTGGTGGGCGATGATGACCAAAGTATATATGGATGGCGAGGAGCCGAGATTGCAAATCTGCTCAATCTGGAAGATCACTTCCCTGAAGTGCGCGTGGTTAAACTCGAGCAGAATTACCGATCCACAAGCATCATTCTCGATGCGGCCAATGCGGTCATCAGACACAACCCATTACGCAAGGACAAAACCCTCTGGTCACAGAAAGGCAAAGGTCCGCTGATTCGTCTGATGGCATTTGAATCAGATGAAGCAGAGGCCGACGCAATTGTAGAGGAAATTGAAGTACAGCGAATGTCTTCAAAAACCCCATGGAAGGACCAATCCATCCTTTTTCGAACCAACCTTCAGGCACGTCCCATCGAGACGGCCTTGAGGAAGGCCAAGGTTGTATACCGGCTCGTGGGAAGTCAGAGTTACTTTGATCGCCGTGAAGTCAAAGATGTACTCGCATACCTCAGAATCATGCTGAATCCTGACGACGATATCAGTTTACTACGCATCGCGAATGTTCCCGCACGTGGATTGAGCGCCAAGACGATGCAGACTCTTCTGCAAATCAGTCAGCATCGCCGTGCTTCAGTATATGCCGTGATGAGACACACCGATGTTCAGGAACAATTGCACAACGCAGCTCGTAAAAGTGTGCAGTCATTCTTGCAATTCATGGACGAAACCCGTGCATTTCTCTCCGGTGAATCCACGGACAGCATCAGTGGCTGGGCCAGAGAATTCCTTGAGCAAACAGGTTACTTTATCGACCTCAAACACTCGGAAAAAGATCCAAAAGCAGCCGATAATCGATTGCAGAGCGCCATGGACCTGTTGTCATCCATTGATGAACTAACCAACAAAATAGTGAACACATCAGGAGACGAAAAGCTCGCACACTTTCTCGAAGAAATCAGTCTGGATCAGGATCGATTTGAAAACGAAAATGAACAGCCTGATGCGGTGACGATGATCACCATGCACAGCTGCAAAGGCCTTGAATTCCCGCATGTGCATATCGTAGGCATGGAACAAGGATTACTTCCCCACACACGCTCCGTTGAAGAAGGAACAATGGATGAGGAACGCCGCTTGTTTTATGTTGCTATCACACGCGCCATGGAGTCACTGACGATTAGTCACTGTGAAACTCGAAAAAAATACGGTCAGATTACCTCCTGCGAACCTTCAAGATTCCTGACCGAACTGCCTGCGGAATGTGTTGAAGTCGTTGATGGCGTCTTTCAACGACCCGCAACAAAAGAAAGCGGTGCTGCCATGTTTGATGCTTTAAAGGCATCGCTGGATTTTTAAACCATTCAAATCCTGTTCATCCAAATGACTACCGAAGGCGAAGCACACACACGAACGATACCGGATCGTATCCAGCCCACACCGGCTGGTTGGGAATCGCCTGAATTGAAAGGCATGCTTATCAGTGCGTCCGAAATCCAGTCTCGCGTCAGGGAATTAGCGGACCAAATTCAATCACAGCTCCCCATGGATAAGCCCATTGTGATCTTACCTGTTCTCTCTGGATCCTTTCTCTTTGCAGCTGATCTCGTACGTCACTGGCGATTTGCATGTGAACTCGACTTCATCGGACTATCCAGCTACGGAGCCTCAACACAACCGGGTCTCATCGATTGGACCCACAAAATAAAAACTGATATTAAGGACAAACACGTATTGGTCATCGACGACATACTCGACACAGGACAGACACTTGACGAAGTCAAAAAAGAATTGAGCAAACATCACCCGACAGCCATCCATACCTGTGTATTGTTGAACAAAACCTTGAAGACTTCCGGTTCAACGCGTTTTCAAGCGGATTATACAGGTTTCAAGATACCAGACCACTTCGTCGTAGGCTACGGACTGGACTTTGCCTTGAAGTTTCGTCAGCTTCCTTTCGTTGGACTACTATCACCGAATTGCCATGGAACAGATGCAGATTGATATTAAAGTAAATTTCTTTTCTTATTTCAAAGATTTAACCGAGTGCGAATCAACTGTTCTGCAATTACCTCAAGGAACAAACCTGGATCAAGCCTTGAGCGTCATCCGCCAGCAATACCCAAAAATGGAGAGAATGAAACGATCCACATTGGCTGCGGTTGACTTGGAATATGTTGCTGAAAACCATATTTTGGAAGCAGGTGAAGAAATTTCCCTATTCCCTCCCGTGCAGGGAGGCTGACCCACAAACGGAGGCTATGACGCAGGTATGAAGAGATCCATTAAACTGACACTCGAACCCATCGTTGAATCATCCTTGATCGCGGAAAGAAAGATGAGCCGCGAAATGGGAGCAGTGAATTACTTTTCTGGTATCGTGCGAGAGGGAGAAGAGGGAAAAACGATAAAAGCCATCAAATATGAAGCTTTTGAAAAGATGGTCCTGCATCAGTTTGATCTGATTCTCAATGAAATAGAAGAACGCTGGCCAATCGAATCCATAAGACTCGTCCATCGCACTGGTACGGTGAAAGTCAATGAATCCTCGCTTTGGATCGAGGTTATATCACCGCATCGAACTGAAGCTTTTGAAGCTTGTCAGTGGCTCATCGACGAAATGAAAAAAAGAGTTCCCATCTGGAAACACCCGATCTTTACCAAAGTGGACTGAGACGAATTCGCAAAAGGATCATGACATCCCGCTGAACATCTAAACAAACGAACGGACACTTATGAGAGAACTGACAAAAGAAGAATCAGAAAGTCTTTTTCCTACCGAATGCCATTTCAAAGTTATTTGCCTCGATTTGATAGGGATACACAAGAATTTGAATCAAGTGCTCGTCGATACAGGTTTGCAAGGAGTCGCTTTTCAACCTGGATTAAAATCTAAAGCCGGAAAATATATCAGCTTTGAAATTTCATTGCAGATAGAAACCCATGATAAAATGCTGGAAATTGACCAGGCCATTCGCTCAGTTGAGGGCGTGAAAATGTTACTGTAATCAGTAACAGGCAAACAAAAAGCCGCATTCCTAAAAAGGAAAGCGGCTCTCTGAAATTTCGCCGAATTGACGGACTACTCAACAATGTCGGTTTTGAAACCAGCGGTGTTAATGACAGCGGCAATTTTCTTGGCATCCAACTTTTCAGGATCGAAAAGAACGGTTGCTTTATTGCTTTCGTGGCAAGCTGAACCATTGATGACACCGTCCAGACTGGTCAGGACTTTACCCACTTTGGAGGAGCAGGCGCCACAAGCCATTCCCTTCACAGGAAGAGAAACTTGCTGCGCTTCTAGTTTGTAGCCAGCTTTTTTGATGGCGGCGGCAATGTCACAGGATTTCACTTTGGAAGCATCATAGGAAATCTGGGTCATATGAGTTTTTGAACATGACTCAGTTTTGTTCACACCATCGAGACTGGCCAAGGTTTTGACAAGTTTGCTGCAGGATTCTTCACAAGCAGCTCCGCCTACTTTGTAGGTCAATGTTTTTGAATTGGCGCATTCGGTTTTGGCTTCTTCGCCAACAGCAATCTTTGCTTTTTGACAGGCGCTACCTTCGGATGCAGCGACTGCACCAACCTGTGTTTTGGTTTTATCGCATTGCTGGGCACAATCGGATTTTTTGCTTTCGCCTACAACCTGCAAGGAGGTGACGACGGCAACAACAGACAAGAGAGCTAGAATATGCTTCATAGATTTAACTTGGTAATACGTTCTACTGTAATCTAATCACATCAGTAACAAGACGGAACTGAGGATTTGTTAGTGACATAACACAGGAAAAATCCGAGTAATTCAATTTTTTTTTTAACAAGGCTTAATGGTAAAAAAAGCTGGCCTGAACAGTCCCATTGCGACATAGATCTTGGGATGAATCCTGGCGCCTATTATCGCATCTGCGTTGTATCCTTTGTCATTGTTCAAACTTTTTCCATGCTGGGGACATCACCGTTAAAAGCCGAAACGTGGAATCAGTTCAGGGGGCCCTCAGGCTCAGGTATTTCTCATGCCAGATCTCTTCCCAAGCAATGGAGCGATAAAGACAATATCGCATGGAAAACCCCCATTCATGATCGAGGCTGGTCTTCTCCGATTATCGCAAGTGACAAGGTGTGGCTGACTACTGCCAGTGAATCCGGCCACCAACTCTATGTGATGTCTGTGAGCCTGAAGACAGGCGCTGTCATTCAAGATACCCTTCTCCTTACCGTTAAAGATCCACAATTCGCCCATAAATTTAATTCATATGCATCCCCAACGCCTGTTGCTGACGAGAAAAACGTCTACATAACATTTGGATCTCCCGGCACAATGTGTCTGAACTCAGCAACCGGTAAAACCTTATGGACACGCAACGACATTGAGTGCAACCATTTTCGAGGGGCTGGATCTTCCCCCATACTCTACAAAGATCTCTTGATCATGAATTTCGACGGAAGTGATCATCAGTTTGTGATCGCACTCGACAAACATTCAGGGAAAACAAAGTGGAAAACCAAACGCTCGATCGACTACATGGACCTCGGACCAGATGGAAAGCCAGAAGCAGATGGTGATTGGCGAAAAGCCTTTTCGACACCACACATAGCATCCTTCAATGAGATACCGACCTTGTTGAGCATTGGTTCTAAAGCACTGTATGCCTACCATCCTGCTACGGGAGAAGAGCTTTGGAGAACGGAGTCGCGCATCGGTCATTCCGCAGGCACGCGTCCCACGGTTACTGATAATATGATTTTCTATTGCACCGGGTTTTCAAAAGGAGAGATCTGGGCAGTCAGGCCTGGCGGAAAGGGAAATGTCACCGAGAGTCATGTCGCGTGGACCTTCAAGCGCAGTGTTTCCAACAAACCATCGTTGGTATCGAAGAAAAACCGGCTTTTTATGATCCATGATGGCGGCGTTGCATCATGCCTTGACTCATCCAATGGAACAACCATTTGGCAAGAACGTATAGGCGGCAACTATTCAGCATCTCCTCTTTTGTGGAACGATTTAATCTATTTTTTCAGCGAGGAAGGTAAAACAACCATTATCGAAGCAAATGATGTATTCAAAATGGTGGCAACCAATGAGCTAGACTCAGGATTCATGGCTTCACCAGCAGTCGCCGATGACAGTCTCATCTTGAGAACAAAATCCCACTTAATAAAAATTTCAGACTGAAGCATGGATTCTTTCCTATTTTTGATCAAACAATGTCCGCATTACGCCAAATATTAGACTAGTCTAACTTTTTTACTTGCACCAATTTTTTCTAGGGCTATTTTTATATTCATGGATATTTTTAGATCAATGATCCGCTTGATGACGAGAATTCTTGGAAACAGCATGGTAAAAACCTCCGTGCTTGTCTGCCTGCTCTTTGGGTATGTCAGAGCAGAAGCAGAAAAGCTCAAAGTCGTCACAACAACGACCATGATTTACGACGCAGTGAAGCAGATCGGGGCAAACCGGATTCAGGTAGAGGGGCTTATGGGGGTTGGAGTAGATCCTCACCTTTATAAACCGGCAGCAAGTGATGTGATCAAGTTGACCAAAGCTGACATCGTTTTTTATAATGGACTCGCCCTGGAGGGCAAAATGGCTGATCTATTTTCTCGTCTGTACAACCAGGGAAAGCCTGTTTATGCGGTCACTGAAAAGATTTCCAAAGCCAAACTTTTGAAACCTGAGGGAGTTCAGGGGCACTGGGATCCTCATGTCTGGGGTGATCCAGATTTGTGGATCGAGTGTGTTTCTCTGATGGCTGAAAGTTTGATGAAAGCGGATCCACAAGGAAAAACGGCATACCTGCAGGCGGCGCAGACTTACACAAAAAAGCTGAGCGACCTGAAAGCCTGGGGGATCAGTAACGCTCATAAAATCCCGGAAGAAAAGCGTTTCCTGATCACCAGTCATGATGCCTTCAACTATTTCGGAAAAGCTTTCGGCTTTGAAGTCATTGGGGTGCAGGGTATCTCTACAGTCACTGAGGCGCCTCTGGCAGACCTCATTCATGTCGTGGATTTTATTAAGTCCAACAAAATTCCTGCCATCTTTGTGGAATCAAGCGTTTCACCAACAACGATCAAGCGCATCAGTCAGGATTCAGGGGCTAAGATTGGGGGCGAACTTTTTTCGGATGCCTTGGGAACAAAAGGTGTAATAGAATCTTTTGATGCCCTTGATTTCGATCTTGGCACCTACGAAGGATGGGTCGCGCACAACATCGCAACCATCACATCAGCCTTACGATGAGATCGAAATCATAAGGACACACCTAACTGAAAAAAGCGCCCGAGTAGACCTTTCCAGTCTAACCGGGCTTCAAATGGGATATCGATAATCTGTTGGTAATTTATACCTCAGACTCCGATTTCTTTGCAGTCTTGTCTACTTGAACGACCGATTTACTTTTATTCTTCGGATCGAGTTTCTTTTCGTTACTGTAGTAAGAGGCGTAATAACGATTCTGATAGTAATAGTAGGAATAATAGTAGGAATCCTTGCCTTCGAAATCAATATCGTTGATAACCGTTCCAAGGATATAGATGCCAGCATCTTGAACCCGTTGAATTGTTTTGCGGGCATGGTCCCTTCGGATCTTGTTAAATTTGCTCACAAAAACAATACCATCGCAACGGGAAGCAATCATCAGAGGATCACTCACCGCGGAAACAGGCGGACAATCGACGAAAATACGGTCATATTTACCACGAACGGCTTCTAGTAATTCCCCCATGCGTGTCGAGCCAACTAATTCTGAAGGATTGTTGGGAACAGCCCCACAGCAGATGATGTCCAGGTTTGGAACCTCGGTCTTCTGCGTGATTTCTGCAATATCACTGACTTGCTCGGTTAAGTAGGAAGAAATCCCAATGGGGCTCTGCATTTGAAATGCTTTATGCATCGAGGGACGGCGCAAGTCAGCATCGATCAATAAAGTTTTGACACCTGTCTGTGCAGTGACAATGGCAAGGTTTGAGGTAACCAGCGATTTACCCTCGGAAGGAATCGTGCTGGTGAATGACAGCACCTTGAATTTGTCCGCCTTGTGCACAAGAGAAATGGCAGCACGCACCGTGCGGAAACCTTCCGCGGCATTCGACTGAGGATGCAAATGAGCCTGCATGTCCCTTTCAACGAGTGAATTGGTCTTGATATTGGGAATATAGCCCAGAAAATTCAGTCTCAAGTGCGTTTCGACATCATCCTGACTCTTAACCGAATCATCCATGTAATTGAAGAAGAAGGCAAAGGCGAATCCCAGGCCAAGTCCCCCTATGACACCCAGGACAAGAATCAGCGATTTACGGGGTTTGATAGGGTTGATGGGCTCAAAAGCTTTGTCGACGACCACCAGATTTTGCATCATATCCTTGGTACTGAGATCCATTTCTTTGGTCTTCGCCAGCATGCTGGTGTAAAGCTCCTCGCTCTGCATTTTCTCCATCACGAGGTTATCATACTCAACTTTGAGCTGATTCAGACGGTTCATGTCGGCTTGACGGGCGTTGAGTGAATCAAGAGCGCGGGCTGCTCTGGCTTGCTGATATCGGGCCTGTTCCCTGAGAAGATCGATTTCATCCTGGGCCACTTTCTGGATTTCTTCGGTGAGCTTGACGATCCTTTCCTTGGCTTCAATCACGGCTGGCCATTTTTCGAGGTATTTGACCTGAAGCGCGGCGAGATCTGTCTTGGCCATCACCAGATTGGCACGGATGGTTTTAATGATCTCGGAGCTCGCGACAAATGGAATCTGTGAAAGGTCCAGTAACTGGACTGAGCCCTGAGCTTCCACGATCATTTTATCAATTTCATCAATCACCTTCTTAGCCTGCTCCGCTTCGTCATTGGCTTCCTGATGGTTCTGACTGGCTGCGAAAAGCGCCTTGCTTACTGTGTCCTGACTCTCCTCAAGAGAAGGCATGTTGTTCTTTTCTCGAAAGCGGAATACAGCGAGTCTGGAATTCTTGACCTCCTCCTGCAGCCCATCCACTTCAGTATCCAACCACTGATAAGATTGGAAGGCTCTCTCACGCTTCTGATCCAAATTGCGAGCGAGAAAGTTATCAAGTAACTTGTTCGACATCTGGGCCGCGACACGCGGCGAGGGGTGCTGCACGCTGATTTCAACAAGTCGACTCAGGCGAACAGGTGAAATAGTAATGTCATTGCGAACAGCGTTGATCACATTCTGGGATTGGGCATAGCGACCCTCTTCATCCAAACCGAGGTCTCGGACAACGGATTCGATCAAGGATCTGCTGAGCAAATTCTTGTATTGGGTCTGCAGGTATTCCTGATCATTGGAATTAAAAACGATGGGCGTTGCTCCATCCATCATGCTGGTGGATTCCTTATTGATCTGCAGCACCGTCTTGGCCTCAAAAATGGGAGTTGCCTTGACCAAATAAATAATGCTGAGAACAAAGACTGAAATGAACGCCGTGATGACCAGCCATCGTCGTTCAAGAACGATGTGCCAATAGTGTCGAAGATTCAGATTCTCAGCAACGCTCTGATTCTCCATCGAATGTTGATTGTTAGATTCCATTGTTGATTGGGTCACTCAGATTAGAAAAATCTGGCAGGGACTTTGATTTTGTCTCCAGGCTGAATGAATACTTTCTTGCTGGGGTCTTTGATTTTGAAAAGGTCGTTAAAATCAAATTCCCGCTTTTCGCCGTCCCGGAAGAGTTCAATTCTGGAATCCTTGGCATTTGCCGTGAAGCCTTTGGCATTGGCGATGGCCTCCACAAGGTCGATTTTCTTTTCGGAGGGAAGCGGGTAGATGCCGTCGATCATGACCTCACCCATGATGGTGTAGGATTGCTCGTTGTAGACGATCACAAACACAGAAACGCTGGGTTCCTTGAGGTAACCATCCCTCAGCCGACGTTCGATATCCTGTTCGATTTCTTCCGTCGTTCGACCTTTGACAGGAATGTCCTTGAGCAGCGGGAAGGTGATATTCCCCGTACCCGACACTCTGAGTCCTTCTTGTGCCAGAGATGGTTCGTCGAAGACAAGGATACGAAGCACGTCCTCGGGCTGAATTTTGTAATCTGAAGCCACACGGCTCTGCGCATGCAGACCTCCGAGGGATAAGAGGATGCCGACGTGGATGATATGTTGGAGTTTGAGAAGAGAACTCATGATCTAAAAACCAATGTTTGCGGATAGACTAATCATATTGACCTGATAGTCAATAGAACTCAGCGGTTGAGAAGGTATGTCTGCCGAGAAATCGGCAAAAGTGTAGGTCAGATTCGAGGACAACCACTCCTGTATCTGGTAATCGAGGCTGCTACCAAAGGAGAAAAATGTGTCGGAACGACTGTTGAGGCTACCAGAGGAATTGGAAAAGTCGTTTTGACTGTAGCCGCCAAACACGGAAGCAAACCATTTTTCACGATTTCCCAATGCACGTCGCAAGGTCAGACGAATGTTATCCGATACAGAAGCAGTATCCGCCGCGTCCGGATTCACTTGATTCGCACGGGTGTAGGTCAGCGCAAGCATGGTGCGATCTCCAAGCAACTGCTCCAGCTCAGCCGTCACGGTGGGTGCTCCCGCGCTGATGCCCGTTAGATCCGAACTGCGCTGCTGATACCCGAATTGAAGCGTGCCCGTGAGTTTTTCAGTAAAATCACCTTCAGCACCGATACTGCCACCCAGAAGGTCCCAGACCCTTTCAGTGCCTCGACCTCCTCCACCAACCGTCGCCTGCTGCCCGTAACTGACCTGAGAGAAAAACCTTAGCCCTTCACTGTATTTGAAGCCATAACCGGCAGCCGTATTCCAATTGGAAATATCTGCAAATGCGGAGGTTTCTGCCTGATCAGTCTCACTGTAGATCCCACTGAAATAAACATCGCTCTTGGGCGTCAGATCCAGGCTGACGCGTAATTGATCAGAGAGCTGAAGTCGATTGCCTTGTTCGGCGATCAATTGATTGCCGCCCTGAATCCCCGTCAGATAGCTCAAGCTGTGGCTCGTGCTGACGCGCACCTTGCCACTGGTGACCGCTGCCGATAATGCTGCCGCATGATCACCCGAACTGACATCGGAATGATCCGTGTAAAAACGATGCAGGTAATTGTAGGAAAACGAGAGGGTATTGATGGGGTTTTCGCCAAGGGTGAAAGTAACTCCCGGTCCGATTTGGTTGATCAGGTCACCTTCCTTGGAACCTGTCAACAACTGGCGCGATGCATCATCACTGCGAAAGAAAATATTATCGTCGTAGGTCATCCCCCCCGTAAACTGAGGTCTGATATTTACATTACCCACGCGGTAGTGCAGCAAATCCTCGGATTCCAGGGCGCTCAATGGAGCGCCGAAACCGATCATGCCGGAGAAGATTGCTGCCCCGTGTTTCAGGCGCGGCTTGAATGTGAATGTTTTTTGCATGCGTAAGAATGTTAATCTGCAGCACAAATAGTGCCTATCTGGGCTCAAAACTGTGAATCGAAATCCCTGCCTTGCTCCTTTAAACGGAGAATGACAGGTTAAAATGCTCAGCACTACGGTTTGGACGATTATTCAAGTCGACTGCGACAGTCTTTCCAAATGGCTTCTGAACGGATGATATCAGTCATGTTTTCAGAATTTTTAGCCCAATAAGATAGCACGGCTTGCGACAAATCCGAAACGGAAATACCCGAATTAATCAAAAACTGTGAATGCCCCCTGGTCAGACGATAGGCAGGTTGTCTGGATGGAAAGGCAAGTACCTCATCGATGAGTTCCAAATCAGCGTTGCAAAGAAAGCTACCGTGAAACAAGACACTGGATCGGACCCGACGCTGAGCATTACCGGACACCTTGCGTTCTCCAATGACCAAATCAGTATATCCTCTGAGTGCTACTTTCCGCCCCAGACATAGCTCCAGCATGCGGCGCTGCTTTTCCATGATATACTGATTGGTCAGAGTCACCGAGGCCATTGATGGATGATGCGCAACAGGTAGAATCAAACTATAATTGAGGCATCCCGCATCCAGCAAGACGGTCCCTCCTCCGCTCGTACGTCTCAGAACGGGGATACCCCGTTGACGGCAAAGCGCCATGTGAACCTCGCGATCAGGTCGGTTGGAATAGCCCAGGACCACGCTTGGCTCGTTCGCTACCCATGTCCGGATACTGGGCCCGATTTGCCCTTCTTCGCAGACTCTCAAAAGGTATTCGTCCCAGATCAACTGCTCCTTGACCGTGGCTGCCCCCACGTTCACTCGGCAGATTTCGTCCCAGTCCATGCGCGTTGCGGGTAAAGGATCACTCGATCGTGCACGATCAAGCACAAATCCAGGAGTTCATCTCCCGTAAAATCGGCGATGACCCCTTCTTTGGGCTCGGGAAAGGCCGCCCCCTGATTGCGATAACTTCGCTTTTCGAAAACAGACCATTGATTCAATGGCGCAAGCAACTGATCTGGTTCGAGTTGGAAGCATTCCACACTATGCTCACTGGTTTCCAGAGCAAAAACCTCGGGCATGCCATTCTGATCGAAATCACCAGTCAGCAGAGATTGCAATCTCGCTTCTCTAGCCATGGAACGTTGCTTGCCTATGGGTTTCAATGTCAGATTTTGACCCCCTATCGTATTCAAAGTTGCTCCATGTTTGCCCTCACAAAGCAGTAGAATCTCCTGACTTCCTTCATTCTCAAGCTGTTGTAAACGGACCAATTCATTCACGATGATGTCCTGACTGCTGATCACTCTCCAGACACCCTTGGAATCTTGCTCAGCCACATGCAAGCGCGATCCAGAAACATCAAATAAAGCCACACTTGCTGCCGACCCTTCATCATCTTGCAAAACGACGCCCGATCGCAGGTTGGAAGCATTGGATGGCCCGTTGATCTGCCCGACAACTTGCAGTACCCACTCCAATGTGGGCGTATCCGTATCATTGGAAAGAGTTCGAGATGTCATATTGTAAGCTCGCACCATGTTCTTGAAAGGCATGATCAATTCCGGTCGGCCGTCCGCGTTTAGATCTCCACTGGTAGCCCATCCTCCCTGCCAGGAACCTCCCGGTGGAGCTAACTCAATCGTTTCGTAAATATCATCCGCCTGCTGACGCAGGCAGATCAAAGCTTCATAGGACGTAAAAATGAGGCAATCCACCCAATCATCCTGATCCAGATCATGCAGCATGAGTCGCTCAGGAATGCCCTTCAACCTACCTTGAAACGATTGTGTCTGCATGCTCAGGTCAGATCCAATCGTGGAGACCGCCCAGCCTTGATCGTTTTCGTGCAATACCATGAGAGACGGCGATGAATGTCCCGCTCCAGCTGTTTGGCCCTGCATCACAAGAGGCTTGCTCAGGGAGGGAAGCTTTTCAGGGTAGGTCATGGTCTTGCTCACGGAATCCCAATGAGCGTGCCCTATCTGATCCTCATCTTTGCTGAGCAAAAAAACCTCCAAACCCCCATCTCGCCCCCAATCCATCACAGTCATTTCCTGCACTCCCGTCAAAGAGGGAAAAATGCGCGGCTCATCCCAGCCTTCCTGCTGGTTGGAAAGAAAGACGTTTAGAAGTCCTGCATCAGGGTCCGAAACAAGGCAGTCATCCCGACCATCCCCATTCATATCTGCCCAACAAACACCTCGTTTGATACCTGAAAATTCAGGAAAGCGAATCATCTGTAGTGCGCCTGAGTCCGTTTTTTCTGTCGATTTTGCGCTTGGTCGTAATCCCAGCTCATAGGCCATGAGCTGGTCCAGATGATCCGATATCGCAAACATTTGCACCTTAGCATGGTAGGTATCATGCTGCCAAAAAACCTTCGCAAAAGGAATCGAAGGTACTTGGATAAAATTACCGAAGGATGTCGCGTTTCTCAGGGAAACATACAGACCGTCTTTCCGGTTCGGGACATGAAAAACAAGATCCAATTGATGATCCTGATTCACGTCGACAGGTTCAAAGGATGTAACACCACTGGGAATTTGAATGTTTCGGGGCTGATCAAACTGTCTTCCTCCCTTGTTGTAAAAAATCGACACCCGGGACTCACATAACAGAGCGATATCAGGCAGGGCGTCCATGTTCAAATCTTTGATCATGAGCGATTTCAAACCTGGAATACCATCTGTTACACGCCATGCTGTCTTTTCACTCCAGGCTCCCTCCTTCCCGTTCCATAGAACAGTCAAGGTTTCGCGATCATCATAAAAAATAATGTCAGGCAGACCATCCTGATCCAATGCACCCGCAACAAGTGCTTTGGGACGGCTTTGAATCAGAATCGATTTTGTTTTGAATCTGGAATCTGGAGGCAATCGATTGACCCCATCATTGACGTTTTTCCAGCCTTGCCGGTTCCCTTCCGGGTTTGCACCCTCATGGCCCGTTTGGTTGAGGAGTAATGTCAATTCGGATTTCCGTGGATTGGAGACAATCAGATCGCTCAGGCCATCATTATTGGCATCCAGTGAGCAGACCAACTGAATCTGGGATTCAACGGGAAACATTTCAAGGGGTCCAAAGCCCCAATGTGTCGATTCTGTGCCTTCCGCGATCAGGCTACTGAACGACAGGAACAATGGACCAAAGACAGAGGCAACAGCCTGAGCAGCGCGCACTTTACTGATGAGAAAGCTCATATCAATCGCCTACCAGATGCCCAACGATCTGGCGGTTGTGAGGATGAGTGCGATGTTCCCATAAATAGATGCCCTGCCAGGTTCCCAGCAACAAGCGACCGTCCGCAAAAGGAATGCTCAGATGCACGGATGTCAATGCCGCCCTGACATGGGCTGGCATGTCATCGGGCCCCTCAAGGGTGTGGTCGTAAATGGAGTCACCATCGGGACATAATCTTTTGAAAAATCGTTCGAGATCAACTTTCACATCCGGATCTGCATTTTCCTGTATGAGAAGTGACGCAGAAGTATGCCTCAGCAAGAGGTGCACCAGACCTTCGGTCATTTGACTGGCCTGAATCCAGGATTGGACATCTGATGTGATTTCAAAAAGACCACGCCCGGGAGTGGACACATTCAGCCGCTTTTGAATTTGATTTAAAGACATCCGGAAACCCAAAAAATACTCGCAAACCAGAACCGGCTTACTCGGCACCTTCGATCAATCTCTCAAGACGAGGATCTTTGCTGTGCCCGGCCTGAAGTGCCAATTGATAATGATATTTTGCCAGTTCTTTGAAAGGGGGATCTTGAGACGCGTATACCACGGCAAGATTAATATGCGCATCGGTATATTCAGGCTGCAGCTGAACGGCCTTCCGCAAGGCAGCTTCACCTGATTCACGCTGTCCCAACTCGCTGAGAACCACACCAAGATGATTTTGGACTTCTGCATCATCAGGATCAAGCTTGGCTGCCTGTGAAAGATACTCCAAGGCACCATCAAAATCGCTTTGGTTAATCTTCAATAATCCTGACAAGAATAGGGCATATGTTTGTTGAGGGTCAATGGACAGGGCTTGCTGCAATGTCGATTCAGCGTCGCCAGTGGCGTTCATTTGAATCTGTCTCTTATACACATCTGACGCTG
>OJCR01000186.1_pt1 | contig 32211 bp, 15 predicted proteins | sample 1591611 | NCBI WGS metagenome assembly OJCR01 (sample SAMN05416815, study PRJEB24817) | seawater metagenome | isolation source: Sea water | place: Canada:Atlantic | collected 2013-07
TACACGTAAGGAGTCGTCGGCAGCGTCAGATGTGTATAAGAGACAGGTTCTGCACCCTGCACAAGCACTTCTGCTGGCATGGGGCGCGTGTTGTAGTTGGATGCCATTGTGAACGCGTAGGCACCTGCGCTCAGCAATGCCAGGTGATCGCCTTCCTTCACAGGCGGCAGGAGTCTGTTTTTGCAGAAGGTATCTCCAGACTCACAAATGGGACCGACCACATCCGTTGCAATGGATTTTCCTCTTTTGCGCTTAAGCGGCACGATCTCATGAAAGGCTTCATAAAAGGACGGTCGGATCAGGTCGTTCATGGCAGCATCCACAATCACAAAATGCTTTTGCCCGGTGTTTTTCACGTATTCCACACGGGTGACAAGTATCCCTGCATTACCCGCAATGAATCGCCCGGGCTCGAGAAGGATGCGTAATCCCAGAGGCTTCAGTAAGGGCACCAATTTCTGAGCATAGGTTTCAGGCGTCAGGATGCCTTTTGCCTCCGAACTTTTCCACCACTTGGCCGTACCGCTGGCGAGGGCGGGATCGTAGACAATGCCCAGCCCACCGCCGATACTGAAGAATTTGAGATCGTGCGAAGCCTGCAGACGCTTGATCAAGGGAAGCATCTTGCGAACCGCATCCACGAAAGGTTTGACCTGAGTCAATTGAGACCCGATGTGCATTTGAACACCCTTGATCTCGAGGTGCTTCATTCTGGCGATGCGCGCATAAAGTGCTTCTACCTCTTCGAAGGCAATGCCGAACTTGTTTTCATAAGTACCGGTCGTGATCTTGGCATGCGTTTTGGCATCCACATTTGGATTCACACGCACAGATATCGGGGCGATCTTTTTCAGACGTCCCGCGATACGATCAATGCGCTCAAGCTCAGGAATGCTTTCCACATTGAAGGAATAGATACCTTTACGAAGGGCGAATTCTATTTCCTGCTCCGTTTTGCCAACACCCGCAAAGACACATTGATCCATTCGACCTCCTGCCGATTGAACGCGCATGAGCTCTCCTTCGCTCACGGTATCATACCCGCTGCCCTGCTTGGCAAGCGTGTTGAGGATACCAAGGTTGGAATTGGCTTTGACCGCGTAGCAGATCAGATGATCGAGATCCGACAAAGCGTGATCCAGTCTGGAGTAATGATCGACAAGCGTCTTGCTCGAGTAGATGTACAGAGGGCTTCCGTGTTGACTGACGAGCTCGCTAACGGGAACATCCTCACAATAGAGTTGGCCTTTGGCATACCTGAAATGATGCATGGGGGTTACTTATGCCGTTCTGACATCCAAAATTCAAATGGCTTTTTAAGATTTCATCTCAGCCTAGAACCAATTGCTTTTTGCTGACAAGAAGGGATTGGGCTCAGCGGACCCCCCACTTCTCCATGGAAGGTCTGATGTTGCAAACATCGAAATCGGTTCAGACCAATGGAGTCAGCCGGGCTCGAACAAATGCAAATCCGTCAATTGATGGCTTAAATGCCTCGAGAATTGAAGATGGATCGGGACGGAAGATAAAACTCAAACCGCCCCCGCATTGTTCGGTCTAATTGGGAGACTGATCCAGATGAGGCTGGTTATCTGCGTTCCATCTTCGGCGGATGTTGGGATCACGGGACACCATCTTTTCCTGTGCACCGTACTCGGCATGTCCATCGGCAAAACTGAAGTTGGCACCACCACTGTGCCTTCGCGAAGGCCATTCGGCAGCTTGATCCCCTGCGGGGGCACGATCGGCAGGGTCGATGGCAGAATCCCATCGAGCATCCGATCGACTGTCAGCGATCACAATCATGTCGGATGGCGCCTTGACGAAGGATTCGGCAGGCTCACGATTCCAGGGTTCCTTACCGTTAGGCTGCAAGTCAGCGCCAAGTCCCTGATAAGGTTTGACGAATTCGTTGATACCACCCCAGTCATTATAGCCGTAGCAGAAACCGGTGTTGGGAGTAAGCTTCATGGGACCACCCTCGGCACCCGTGGCCCGATTCACTCGATTGGTATAATAGTACTTTGGCTTTTCGCTGGGGCAATTCCACACCTGAAGATTACTGGAGAGACCCGCAAGTAATCTGGGCGGATACACAATTTCGCCATTGGGAACGTAGTAGTGACCCGGATATTTGTTGAAATCCACCAGATACATCTGCAGCGAAAGACCGACATTGCGCATGTTGCTGAGGCACTTGGTTTGTTTACCTTTTTCTTTGGCCCGTGACAGAGCAGGCAACAACATGCCTGCAAGGATAGCAATAATCGCGATGACAACTAATAACTCAATGAGAGTGAAAGCGGACCTGAAGAGGCGAGATTGGAAATATCGTGTCTTTTCCATAACTGGTTTTCGAAGGTTTGGTTATGAAAGAAAATAATTATTTTCTACCCACCATACAAGCTTTAAAAGGTCGTTCATTCAAGTCGCATTCAATGCAAGGAAGGGTCCACCAGTTGCTTGATTCCTAAAATTTCTCGAAGGAATTTTTTCGTCCCTGTTTGATGTAACGATCATACCAGGGTTGGTTGTGCGGTAAGGGTAATCCATCACGAGTCCACCCATCCAATCGCCTTGTTTCCGGTAAATGATCCTGAGTATAGATCCTCCATTCATCCAGAGCAGCACGCAAGCGGTTGATTTCTGATTGCCATTCCTTCACTTCGATTTGATTGACTAACTCATCTGCATCAGTGTCCGTCACAAAAAATTCCTCATATGGCCTGACAGGTTCGAAGAGAAAGGATTGTGATGGCGTCAATGCCTTCTTGTCTCGGGCCTCCAACATGCCCTGCCAGGTAATGCTGTTGATGGAGTCTACTGAATTCCACAGGGGCGTATCCCAGTAATAGTGACGGATCAGTTTAAATCGATCGCTACGTACGGCTCGGCTGAAATGCTCAAAATCATGCCAGTTGGCTTCGGCAAACACATGGTCACGATGCCGGGTTGCTGGATTTTTCAACACATCCACAAAGCTGCGTCCCTGCATGGTCGTTTGCTCGATGCCTGCCAGATCCAGAACAGTTGGGATCAGGTCCACAACACTGATGAGTGACTGACTCTGAGAGCGGGCAGGAACCTTGCCCGGCAAGCGCGCGATGAACGGAGTGCGAATTCCACTATCGTATAAAGTGGTTTTGGCCCTCGGGAATGGCATCCCGTTGTCACTCATGTAAATGACCAGCGTATTATCCCATGCCCCCTGCTTTTCCAGTGCAGCACGGATACGACCGATCTGCTGATCAAAGCGCGCAATTTCATCGTAATAAAGCGCGATTTCCTTACGGATTTTCGGATGATCCGGAAGGTAGGTTGGTACGACCACTTTGTTTGGATCATGAGGTTTCTGAATGGTTCCCTCCTGGTAGCCGCGGTGTGGGTCAATCGAAGCAAACCAATAAAAGAAAGGTTTCTCCTGATCCCGTTCCCGGATGACCTTCACACAGCGATCCGCCATCGCATCCGCCGGACACTCGACGACTTTATCCCAGTGCCGTTTCTCGTCCTTGCCCAGATGCCATTTTCCAACAGAGACACACTCGTATCCAGCCGGTGTCAGGTAACTGGCCGCAGATCTCTGATCCGCTGGCAGGGGCATGTGTAAATCTTCTGCACCTGTGTTGTGCGGATAACGTCCGGTCAGGATGCTGCATCGACTCGGGCTGCAACTGGAAATCGTGAGAAAGGCCCTATCAAATCGCATCCCTTCTGTGGCAAGCTGATCGATGTTGGGAGTGCGAATGGCCGGATTGCCATAACAACCCAAATCCCCCATGCCGTGATCATCGGCAATAAAAATGAGGTAGTTGGTTCGATCCGTGTTTTTGGCTCTTAGGGATTCCGCCTGACTACCTGCAGCGAACAAATACACCACTAAAGCACAAATCAACCGTGGAATGGAAAAGTGATTGAACATGTGAAGATGAAAGAGTCGATGACGCTTTCAATGCAATCTAAAAATAGAAATGACAAATGCCCTTAGTTTTTTTCATCCACCGAAAACCAATCGAGCAAAGCAACTGTCACAAGGTCATGACCCTTTCGATTTGGATGGTTGACCTGTGACATGAGGTCGTCCAACGAATTACCTGCCTCAATGTAATCTTTGAAAAGCTGAAAACTATCGACGAGACCTACCTCGTAATCGCGGGCTAGCTTGCGAATCTGTGCCGCATGCTGGTTCAAGGGATCATCTGGATCATTCATATCTGCTCGATGATCACCCGTGGGTGTCAGAAGGATCACTTTGATATTCCGGCTCTGCGCTTGTTGAATCATTGAAACCCAGGCGTCTCTGGCTTTTTCCAGACCCACACCGCGATCATTCAATGCATAGTCGATCAAGAGAATATCAGGCTGGTGCGTGATCACTTCAGAACCAAATCGTTCTGCCCCTCGCACTGAGTTTTCACCGCCTATGGCAGTGACGATCACGTTGATGACTGCATGTGGAAATCTCTCTTTCAATCCAACGTGCAAGAGATGTGGATAAGCATTGAACGTATCCACTTTCGGCGTCTTGAAAAAACCTGCAGGCACACTGTGACCATGACAAACAATGCGTACCGTGCGGTTGTCGGGCCATTGCTTTGATAATTCTGCCGTAACCTCGCTAAGAAAACGCTTGGGGTCGGCTGTCAGGGCGGGAGTTGAATCACCCATGAGCGCAGAGCCTGCGGGCAACAGGCAGGCCAGGCTCAGAAATAAGCTATGAAAACAAGAGTGTGTTTTTGTAAATGACATGACATTCTGAGAAGGATTCACCGTGTAAGGAACTCAAGGTTATTTCGAGCAAAAACATTGGAAGTATTCAAAAAGGTATGTGGTTAAGATCACATCGAAGAAGCTCATGGTTTGTTTGAAACTGGGGAGAAGCTGGATCCATTTTCAATTTCTTTGATGTTCTCTTACTATTGCTGGTTGAGCCAGGCAGGCAGTCCGTTCACTCGAATCCAAAGAACCATCAAAGAGATTCCAACGATGATACCCACCATGAAACCAACCAAAGAAGGCTTGAGATCACCAGCCCAGGAAAGAGGTTGCCGCCGAACCTCTTTTTTGAGTTGCATCAAGTAATCACGACCCTTGGCTGTGATATGACAGCTTTCTATGTAATACGGCCTGCGTCCATCGCTGAGAACGGTTCCCATGAGATACCCATGATCGATGAGATCGTGGTAGATGGAAACATCCCTTACATTTTCGCCGGCAATCAGCTCCTGCGGCAAACCCTCACCCGCTGCTATTTCGAGGATTTCAATCAAGGGGATGCGTGCGTCTTTGGGCATAGGAATTTAAGAGAACTGGAAGAGCAACTGGTTTTCAAAATAAAGGGATTTGCATGCTGTCACAAGCTTGGATTAAGAAGAAGGATGCGTCTTGTGAACCAAGGTGCTTACCTGTGGGAACGGATAGCATCTGGTACTGAAAAAAACTTTTTTGAAAATGTCACCGTTTTGTCGCGTGACAAATTAAGGATGCTGATTACATTGGCAATACATGATCGGTACACGTCGACAATTTTTTCAATCCGCAAGCATGACCGCCGCTGGATTTCTTGGGCTCCAACGGCATCTGAGGCTGCATGCCAGCGGGAAGGAAATGCGTAAGGCACCCACTGTCACTCAACCTTACCAAAGCGAGGAAACGAAATATGGTGATTTGCTGGCTGATCCCAAAAGACTTCTGGATTTACCTGCGGGCTTCTCATACAAGGTGCTTTCCGTCACAGGTGACACCATGTCGGATGGACTGAAGACCCCGGGGGATCCTGACGGTATGGCTGCTTTTGCGGGTCAGAACGGGAAGGTGATCCTGGTTCGGAATCATGAACTCTCGGACAACCAGACCTTCGAAGGACCTTATGGCATCCTGAATGAAAACCTTGGTAAACTGGACCTCAAGAAGCTATACGATCCAGGTCATGGCACACGTCCACAATTAGGGGGAACGACTAATATTGTCTACGATCCAAAAACACGACGTGTAGAGAAACAATTCCTGAGCCTCGCCGGTACCGAGCGCAATTGCGCAGGTGGTCCCACTCCCTGGGGCACGTGGATCACTTGCGAAGAAACGGTCTCCAAATCCGATGAACATCGGGAATTCGACCACGGATACAATTTCGAAGTGCCAGCGACTAGCAAGATCGGCCTTGTCGATCCTGTGCCTCTGAAAGACATGGGAAGATTCAATCACGAAGCAGTCGCTGTCGATCCGGCATCTGGAATCGTTTACCAAACAGAAGATAGAGATGATGGCTTGATCACACGGTTCATCCCAAAGGAACCTGAAAACCTCAAGGCAGGTGGCAAACTGCAAGCCATGGTTATTAAAGACAAAACAAGTTGCGATACTCGAAATTGGCCGGACAAAGGAGAACCCAGATTTCCTGTCGAGCAATCCATGGAAGTCGAATGGATGGATCTGGAGGACACCGAGAATCCGTGTGACAAATTACGCGAAAATGCCTACAAGGCAGGTGCTGCCATTTTTGCTCGTGGTGAAGGGATGTGGTACGGCAACAATCGCATCTATTTTGCCTGCACCAGCGGAGGTATTGCCAAATCGGGTCAGATCTTCATCTACGAACCAAGCCCCCATGAAGGAACAAAGAAAGAGCTGAATCAGCCCGGCAAGGTCATGCTCTATCTGGAACCCAACAACAGTCAACTTCTGGAATACGGTGACAACCTGACGGTGGCTCCCTGGGGCGACATTGTGCTGAGTGAAGACGGCGCGAAGGAGCAATACCTGCGGGGCATCACACCTACAGGAAAAATTTACACGCTTGCAAGGTCAAGTTACGTTGGAAACTCCGAGCTTTGCGGGGTCACTTTTGCACCCAACCATCCCACACTTTTTGTCAATATCCAGCGACCAGGGATCACCATTGCTATTACAGGTCCGTGGAAAAATTCTGATGTGTAAACTCTGTCACCGCACCAATGAGCAGATTAAAAACGCTCAATGGTGCTTCATGGAAAGCTGAATCAGGTGCAGGGAGATATTTTATTTTTTGGGTGATAGATCGAAGTTAGCCGGGCAATCAGGATAGCTATTGACCATAATAAAACTCTTACCTATTTTTGATCAAGGCCACTGGGAGCTTCCTGAAGAACTTGATTGAGTCTGTTCATTTCCAGTGGTTTGGTAATAAAACCATTCATGCCTATCTCAGCAAATTTTTTACGATCTTTGTCACTGACGCAAGCTGTGACTGCAAGAATGATCGCGTTTTTATGTCTTTCTGAAGATCGAATGCGGCGGGTCGCTTCAAATCCATCCATGACCGGCATGTCACAATCCATAAGGATCAGATCGTAGTCTACTGCGTCAATCTCATCCAGCAATGCCTGCCCATTGGAAACCATAACGGGCGTGTGACCAAGGACTAAAAGTTGCGACCTCAACAGTCTACTGCTAATCGAGTTATCCTCTGCCGCCAGAATAGTTAAAGAGCCTCGTTCTATTGGTTTTTCGATTGTTTGTTTTTTGTCCAAATCAGCAGTAACATCCTGATTCAGGACCTTGATTAATTCTTTTTTTCTGATCGGGAAGCGAAGCACTGATGAGTCTTGTGAGTTTAAGGGCGTCTGAGGAGGCGTATTTCTTCTTCTAAGCAAAATAATTCGCAAATCCGAATCCTCTTTTTGCAAGTCTTCAAGCTGTTTGCAAAGCAGGCTTTTTTCTGTCCACTCCTCGTTGTTGATGAATACAGCCTGTTTCTTATTTGTTTTTTTGCTTTGAAGATACACCTGAGCGAAGTCGGATTGCGCTTCGTGTATCACGGTATTCACTCCAAGATCAAGCAGATAGGAATGCAAGGCTTCCTCAGCGTTGCGTTCGCTTGGAACAAGAATCACCGAGATATCTTTGTTCTTTAATGAAGAGTCTTGATGCTGGTCTAACTGATCCGGAGGCACAGGAATCGTGACTACAAACTCAGACCCTTCGCCGGAAGAAGACTTTACGTTTATGTCACCCGCCATAGCCACAACGAGTTGTTTGCATATTGCCAATCCCAAACCTGTTCCCCCAAATCGACGCGTTGTTGAATCGTCTGCTTGTGAAAAGGGTTTGAATAGTTTTTTTAACTGAACAACGTCCATGCCGATTCCCGTGTCGTTTACGGATACCTCAACATGGTGCCCATCAGCCTCGACCATCCTGACAGTAACCGATACCCCTCCTCTGCTGGTAAATTTGAGGGCATTCCCAATCAGGTTCCATACAACCTGCCGCACACGCAGCTCATCGCCTAGCAAGCCTTCTGGGACCTCTTTGGATATGAAGAGCGATAACCAAATTCCTTTTTTAATAGCAAGCAGATCCAGGGACTCGACGGTGTGTTCAAGTAAGGTCCAAGGATCGTATAAGCGTTTTTCCAGTGTTAGAAGATTTGCCTCAATTTTTGAAAAATCAAGAATATCGTTGATGACACCCAGCAAGGATTTACCTGATTTCTGAATAGCCTCGACACATTCTCTTTGCTCCTGATTCATCGGACTATCTACCAGCAGATCTGCCATGCCGATGACGCCGTTCATGGGAGTTCTAATTTCATGGCTCATATTTGCAAGGAACTGACTTTTGGCTCTGTCAGCCGCCTCAGCTTTTTCCTTGGCTTTCAGTAGTTCCTTTTCCGCATTTTTTCGCCAGCTCACATCGCGCACAATACCCAGAACAGAATCACTCATGTTTGGCTCAAGCAAGGCTTTAAGACCTATTTCCGACCAGAAGGTAGATCCATCACGTCTTTTCACCTTTACCTCTTCATATTTGCCACCAGCCAATAACTGATCGGAACTTTCTAATTCTCCAAGCAATACTTCCGAGTGCTTTCCTAAGATATCTTTCAGTTGGATTGTTTTGATTTCTTCAACGGTGTAACCAAGTAAATCCTGACCAAAACGATTCAAAGTTAAAATGTTACCACTTTTTGAACAAGTAAAGACGCAATCATGTGCGCTCTCAACTAGCCCCTCAAATCGATTCTCCAGTGTTTTTTCTTTCAGTAAACGGCTTTCAATCTCATCTACTTGAAATCTTACTTTACGACGCAACAACATATTCCAAACCCAGAAAACCAAGGCTAGAACCCCAATGAAGACGAGGATCATCACCAGCGAGCGGCGATCGATAAGAGGAGGGGCGCGCGTGACGCCAACTTTTTGAGGATCTATTATCTTGAGGTCGTAACCAGTTAGATAACCCGTCTCGTTGTATGCCGCCAGATAAATGGCTTCCGTTGAAATCTCGGTTCCCGGCTTTAATTTTCCTAACTCTGAAGGAGCTTTGAGAGAAATGATACTTTCACTGTCGAGCAGATATATGGTTATTTCCTGATTATTGTTGAAAATGCTCGCTATCGTACCACTGACAAGGACGGGCAGGCCAATGAGTTCTTCTTGCAGGCGCTCGAAGTGCTCGAGCGGCTCTCTGATGATTGGTTGTAACATTTCATCGCCCGATGCCTTCACTGCAAGTTCGAGCCCCATTTGTTTTCCTCTGGCAACAGGGAATCCAGAGACTTTCAATGAACTTCCTACCTCTGGAGGATCTTCACCCCTTAATTTCACATGAATGGCACCAGACTCGTCTGCAAGGTAGAAATCGCCAGAGTTTGTAATGTAAGTGACGATCCCCTGAACGACACTTCGTTCTCCAAAGGCAAATTTCAAACCATCCCGAACATCTTTAATGCTGGACAAATTTGAGGCAAAAGGAGATTCAGAAGGCGGATGCTCAACATAAACCTGACTGGAATCCGCAACCAGTAATTGTATAGAATTATTCTCCCCCGATTCATCACTTACACGGCGGCATACGCCCTTCACTCTGCAAAAGGACTCAAGCCAAATCGCCTTGGACGTTTCTGGAGCTCCATTGACACGACACTTTACAAGTCCAGTGGTATCCTGAATTTGTATTTCAACAATTGAATCTTCAAGCTGGGTATAATGAGCCACCAATCCCATTACCTCGACAAACTGATCTTGGAATGTTCCAAGTGCCATTGTTCTGGAAGAAACAGCGCTAGGTTCGGGAAACAATCCAGGTGATTTACGAAGGATTGTTTTGAGCTTCGGAATTTTTGGAAGGTGGCTTCCTTCTTCGATCTCCAGAAGAACCTCAACCCAACTGGCGTCTGTTAAAAGCCCTTTGCCCCCAGAGGCGTCAATTTGTATGCCTTTCGTATTGTCCTGTAGAAAAAAAATATCAGATGCACCTGAATAATCTGTAGCGGTAACGACACCGATCGCCCGCATCAATATAGGACTCTTATTTTGACTCGAGCAGAGTTGGCTCACTTCGTCTAGGCGAAGGATTGGTTGTTCCCAAGGGCGCGATTGCAAGCCAACCTGATCCACTAAGTAGTCACGGTAAACACAATCCTTGAATATGACTCGATTTTCAGATTTATCCACCAGCACGGACAATTGAACGGTCGAATTCAAGGCTTTCCCACCAAACTGCCAGATAGGAACCGTTATTTCTCCTGTGACATCCTTCAGGGTCAGGCTGCTGCCAGGATCGTGACTCGCAATCTGGCCTTCCACGATCACTCTTCCCTGTATCGCACCCGATAGGAGGTCGGAAATACTGACGCTGCCCGCATCAAAGAGATGATCCAAAGAATTGTAAATTACCCTGAGATGATTCATTCCGCTCAGGAACATTTTTATGGGCGTTTGTTCATCCTGAATATGTTCGATATTGGAAAATACGCCGTCGATTTGAATCAAGGTTTTCTCCAGCAGCGGAAACGGTTCATTCGCCTCCCGACTGATGGTCACTTCAATCTGTTCAGATCCAATAATGACTTTTAGTTCAAGATGGTTATCTATCTGCTCAACTGTCTGAACCCATCCCTCTAGTTGAACCATTTGGTTGTTGAATACGCTATCGTGAAGCTGCGATTCCGTGATTGGGGCTGCCTCAGGCAAGGTACCGGGAGATTTCACCGTTATTTCGATCTCGGTGGTATCTATAGAAATCTGATTGGGTACTGTCCGCGCAAGTAATTCTATGTGATCACCCGCTCTTAAATCCAATTCATCGCTTGCATAATCAATGTATCCTCCAAGTTCACCATCGTGAAGCCAGAGCATAGCCCATGACGGGTCGTAATAGAGCACTTGACCCTCAAGACGAATGAGTCGCGCTTTATCTGCATCCAATTTTGCTGGATTCCAGAGCTCATTGAATGAAGTGATTGCAGTGGCTAGGCCAGAGTCTTTTTCCTGCGCATGAACAAGATCGACGTGAAGCGTCATGAACGAGAAAATAAGCGCGCATTTCCAAAGGTGGATACCCATGGCTTTCAGGTAATGGCTAAATTCTCGATTAAAATTGAACATGAATAAAACAGGCACTTCGAGTTTAGCATGTGGATGCGAAGCAGAAAATAAAAATGCCATCTTAATTCTGGTGAAAAAACACCGAAACGAGATCATCAAACCTTTTTGATGATCGAATGAAAAAAGGGCGCCACGATGGGCGCCCCAAAGTTGAATGATAAAAACTCTTAGAGTGTGTTCAAGTATGCCAGCACATCTGCCAGTGCTTGCGCATCCATGCCTAATTGCTCCGCGCTCAACATGAGTGAACGCCGAAGTCCTTTGACCGATTCCACCTTGTTCTTGGGAATCATCTGCATGACACCACCCTGGGACTGGACGATCACCGGGTTGGAATTGGATAGCACCCGACCATGAACAACGACCTTATCATTGGTCGTCACGACGGATCCATTGTAACCGTGTGATATTTCAGCCGAAGGATCGATCAAAGAGCGCAGGACAACTTCGGACGTTTGAGCACGCGCAAACGCGGTGATATCAGGGCCATAATCGACACCGTTCTCTCCAATCTTGTGACACATGTAACAGGCAGTAGCCAGCAACTTGCCCTTGTCGGCATCCCCTTTGAGTTTCAGGATATCTTCAATGGGAGGTAACTTTGACTCTGGAGATGGCGGCACCTGCATCCCGACAACCTCCACTGTTTCCGGATCATAGATCCCTTTTTCCTTCAGGGCGGCATCCAAATTATAATCAGCCCAAACACTCCCTTTACGGTTGAGTAACCACCAAACCGCATGCGCCTGAACCATGCCGCTAGATTTGGAGGCAGCTTCAACGATTCCATGCACAGCATCCTTGCTGCCAGCGTAGGCAAGAGCGACCAGCGCGGCTTTGCGCTCACCTTCACTGAGACCCTCGGCCAATGCGCGCTGGGTAAAGTCATCGGCAGATTGTGCAGGATGTAACCTCCATGCAATATTGGCAAAGGACGGAGACCAGTTCACACTGTCCTGACTTCCCAGCTCTGTTGCCAGAACATCATAAAGCTGGCTTTCTTTGCCTGTAGCGCCTGTGCCCAGCGCCTCAAGATAGTAACGATCTGATCCATCATAACCTCTCGCAACAGCAACCAAGACGTCCTTGGCACGCGCAAATGGAATGTCGCGCATTGCCAGAGCTACTTCACGGCGCACAGCAGGCGAAGGATCCTTGGCCATCCGCTTGGACAAACGAATCAGACCTTTACCCTGCCTTCTCAGTGCACGGTAAGCCACGATTCTCATCTGCTCATCATCACTGTGCAACTGGCGTCGCACTTGCTTGAGCCCGGCATCACCGAGATCAGCCAATACCCATACCGCACGAGCTCGATGGTAAGGATTATTGGAATCCAGCAGGTTCTTGACCTCATTGACAGCCCCCTCGCCCTGCTCTCTCAATGCTCTGGCAGCCGTGGCTCTCACATTCACAGCAGAACTCTTGAGACCGGCAACCAGGCCTGCCGTTGAACTTGTGTTAAAGTCTGGCACCTTGGGTTTGAACCCTTTTGGAGCCACGCGATAAATGGCTCCTGAGAGTGTGTCATCCAGATCGCCATGCCCCCCCACACGGGCGTCATACCAGTCGGTGACATAAACAGCCCCATCAGGACCTACGGCGACATCTGAAGGCCGAAAAAGAACTTTGCTGTCTTTCGTGCGATCACGAAAACCTCCTGTGAAATCGGCACCATCAAACTCTTCTTCCGTGTTCGTGGTCAGGAAATTGAATCGCTCCAGCTTGAATCCGGCTCCTTCCACGACGGGGAGGTAACCAAAAACAGTGTTCCGTGCAGGTTCACAGGAGAGCAGCATGCCCCGATGTTTTTTTCCAAGTGCACCATTTTCATAATAAGCAATACCCGTGGGAGCTCCGCCACCATAGACATCGCCTGACGGCATCGTCCCGGGATCTTCCTGACGCCATTCTGCGACCGGTGTCGATTGTCCGGGACGCCGATCCGCACCCCAGGAGCGCTTACCATCGAAGGAGCTGAAACCTGCATTGCCGAATTCCATCACCCAAGTGGTGCGTGCGGCAGGTGGATCATCGTTATCGTTTTGAAACACATCACCGAAGGAGGTAACCGTCTGCTCATAGCTGTTACGGTAATTAAAACCGATCACATTCACCCAGCTACCATCTGGATTCATCCGGGCAGTGAAACCACCCACATAAACATGACCATCGTCACTAGCCTTGCCCGCTGCTTCCTGAGTCATGTAGGAACTTCCAATACGGAACGTGCGAGCCGATCGATCGGTGAAGACAGCACCGCAGTTACCGGCATTCCAATACCATTGCCCATCAGGTCCAACGGTGACGGAATGCAGACTGTGATCATGCACACGGCCATTGAAACCACTTAAAAGCACCTCGCGCTTGTCGACCTCTGGATCGAATACCATATCCCGATTGACATCGGTGTAAACGATCATGTCAGGTGTCATGGAAACCACGACCTTGTTGTCGATGACCGCCACCCCCATGGGACAGCGCAGGAAGGGTTCCTGCACGAAAGCCCATTCCTTGTCCGCCTGACCATCTCCATCGGTATCTTCCAGCACCATGATCCGGTCACCTTCAGGTTTCCGATCGTAATGACGGCGGTAGTTGACCCCTTCCGAGACCCATACCCGGCCATCTTTGTCGATGTCCATGTTGGCGGGGTTGTAGAGCATGGGTGATTTTGCCCACAGTGTGACTTCCAGACCTTCAATAGTGCTGAAATGTTCCAACGGAACAACCTTGTGCTGGGCTTGCGCAGCGAGGCAACTCATGCCAGCGGCCAAGGTCAATCCCAGTAGTTTTGTATTTTTTTTCATGACTTTCATTATTTGAAAATTACCAATCCACAACTGAACCATCGCGTTGATCGTAGGTTTGAGGGTTCTTCCACTCATGACCTAACTTGTCCTGAATGGCATCCTCATCGAGTTCAATTCCCAGTCCGGGTGCCGTCGGCACTTTGACGTAACCGTTCTCCACTTTGAAGGGTTGCTTGAGGTATCCGTCTCCTAAGCTGACCTGTTCCTGACAGAGGAAGTTAGGCACCGCAGCCGCCACCTGCAATCCTGCCGCCAGCGAGATCGGACCCAGGGGGTTATGTGGTGCGATCGAGGCATAATAGGCCTCGGCCATCCCTGCAATCAATCGTGTTTCCAAAATACCGCCCGCATGACAAAGATCCGGTTGAAGAATGCTGGCAGCTCCTTTCTCGAGGATTTCCCGGAATCCCCATTTGGTGAAAATCCTTTCACCGGTTGCAATGGGTAAATGAGTACCGCGGGCAATTTCAGCCATCACATCAACATTCTGGCATTGCACCGGTTCTTCGATAAACAAAGGTTGATACGGCTCGAGCGCCTTGATTAACAGCTTGGCATTCTGCGGTGAGACAGCTCCATGGAAATCAATGCCGATATCCACATCCTTACCACCCGATTCACGCATACGGGCAAAGGTTTCAGCCGCTTGCTCAACGTCGGCTTGCGAAGCGACAACGCCTAATCCATTACGGGAATGAACACCCGTTTTGAACGCGGTGAATCCTTCGGCCTTGAGCACTTTGATACGTTCTGGGTCATTGCCAACGTGGGCATAAACTCGGACACGATCACGAGTAGGTCCACCCAGTAACTCATACACAGGAACTCCGAGAGCCTTGCCTTTGATATCCCACAAAGCCTGCTCGATACCGCTGAGCGCACTGGTCAAGATAGGCCCGCCTCGATAGAAGGTGTGACGGTAAAGTGCCTGCCAATGATGCACCACATGCCGTGGATCCTTACCGATCAGATACGGCTCCATTTCTGAAACCGCCACCGCACACGTCTTCGCCCGTCCTTCGGTGATAGGTTCTCCCAATCCGATGATCCCTGCATCCGTGTGGATTTTTAAAAATAACCACCGCGGTTGAATCAAAAACGTTTCCAGCCGGGTGATCCGGATTTCGGGTTTGAAAATACTCCACTCCTGAGCATGTGGAGATACAAAACCAGGGTAAGGCTCATTTGCTTTTTTCTCCGCAGCTAGGGTTTGCTGCAAACCTGAACCTACGAAACCAGCCGCCGCGAACATCTGACCGATGAATGCACGTCGACGTAAAGGTGGTAAATCCTTGAATGTATTATCAGTTTTCATGCGTCAATATGATTGTATGTTACACAAGAACGGAACTGGACCATTGAATCGAAGTGCCCTTGAATAGCCAAGCACAAAGAGCTCGTTTCCTCTCAAGGCACATCAGAGTGGTAGGCCATCCATTTCTAAAATGCTGACAATTGATCGCCGGTGCAGGCCTTCTGCACCTAAGACACATGCACTTGCAGAGCCAAGCTTCCTATTGCACTGAAGCCCGGTTCTTGATAAGTTTTGCCTATGTTAAAGACCGAATACCTCAACTTGCAACCGACCGAAATTGGAATCCTTCAGGGTGCAGCTTCTATTTTTGCAGCCAAAGTTGCCAGCGGCAAGGTGAACGCTGATAATGAAGGTGAAGTAGTCGAAGAATCGGTCAAACAGGCGATTGACTTGGCCAAGACCGTTGAATATGCGGTCAAGACCAAAGGCGAGATGGGTTGAACCATTACTATTCAGCTTGGTCGATTATCTGGTAACCCAGCGTCATGGTGTAAAGTGCGCGTAAAGGGAAGCACTAGGATGAGGGATGTTCCGACTGAATCTTTTTGACAAGATCAATGATTCCCCTGACTTGATCACGATCATATTGCTTTGTTGCATCGCTGAGATCATCATAGCAAATGAGATCCGGATGTTTCTTAGCAGTGTCATCTCTTGCTCCCAGCTCCCAGCCGGTCATCCATTTGACGGCAGACCAGCGTCGGTGTTCCATTCCTGATAAAATCTCCATCTGCGCCTCATCGATAGAATCAACGGCACGTTCGAGATTAACCAACTCCAAGTTGACAGGATCTGTCTCCTTGAGACCTAGTGAGCGCAATTTCACGGCCATGTGATCCGCCGCAGCACGGTTTTCCTCCTTCTGCGCATTCTTGAGTTTGTCCCATGGTTTGAAATAGGGGTTCTGATGCAGTCGTTGGATCGTGTTTTCATCATTGGATTCCTGCGCGTCATTCAGCCGCTTCTCGGTAGCCTTGTACCAATTTGCGTGAATCGTGGAGGCAAGCATGTCAATGGTATCATTCAACAATATGTTCGCATTGCAGAACACCGTAGACTCTGGCAATATGAGCAGGTGCTTTTCATCCGCCGAGTTTGAAAGTGGCGATTGAGGAATCAGCATTCTGGTTTGGTTTCCAATTACACATTTTTCTTTGACTCTGGCACTTCCAGCAAAGCTATCTTCAGGGGCATCCGAAAGGTAAAGAATGGTCGTAAGGGCTTTGTCAGGAAAGGTATTCAGCAGTTCGACAATGATATTAGGGATGAGTTCCTGATTGCGACTTTCCCTGACTTCCAGATCGATACAATGACGAATATTGGGATATGCGGCGGTGATCAATTCATTGACCAGCTCAGACTGATCACACACAAGGTAAACTTTCACCTTTTGACATTTTTTATAATGTCCAACTTTCGCTACCTGATAAAGGAAGGCTTTTGAAAGGAGATCCCAGTGAGTAATGATCAAGCGGATGTCTGTGGCCTCATCGGAACAAGCGGCCACTTCCGGAAAGGTTTCAAGCGGATATTGGCTCAGCAGCACCCGCGAAACACAACGATAGTAATTGAAAGCATAAATGAAATCATACTGGTTCTGAACCGTGTGACAAAGTTCTTCGCTGTCCAGATTGATAGCAATGGGAATATTGCCCTCTTTTCTTCCTGCCTTGAAAGTCAGGGCTAGTTTTAGGTTCGTGTAATCATCTTCGGTAAACACAATCACCCTGCTGGCCTGCTTCAGGCGTGCGATTTCAATAAGATTTTGTGCTGACTCGCTGACCTCGACCACAATGAAACCCTCATTCCAACAATATTCGGCGACATTGCTTCCCTCCGTTGTCAACAGGATCATGACCTTTGAGCCTGCTGACTTAAGATCACGCCCCAGTGTGAGAGCGCGCTCATTTCCCCCAACAATAACGATATGGTTTTTAAGCATTTTTCGTTTGGCATTCCTGCCTTCGATGAGAAGGAATTGGTGCAATGCCAGCAAGATGCCTGAGGCTGTGGTCAAAGGAGCGAGATACCTTGCCAGCTCGAGACTGAAAGGAATCACTGAACCGTCATCCACGTGACCTGACTCGAGCGTGAAGAGTTGTATCGTGAGATACAGATGATTGGTGAAAGGGCTTGCAGGGTATAGTTGATTCCACCCATGCATACCAAGCCCAAGAGAGAGAATGAGTCCCAGACAAAAAGTAAGTGTTTTAATATTCTTGGCCATCGATGGATAACTTGGATCAAATTACTAGTACACAGCCTGCCCGTCACCTAAAAATGGTATCGTTCATATCTCTCATCCAGGAAGGACTGTTACACTGTTCGAAGATCGTTATGTGTCTGTGGACGCCGCACCTATCGTTGTTCTCGTTTTCTTAATGAGTAGGGATACGTATAGTGGATTTGTGAGGGTGATATTGTGCCAGCAATTGCGCAGGGCTTTTTCCGTCATTGCGCGCAGTGTCTTGCATGCCACCTGCGTGGACTATGATTTCGATGAGTTCCAGATTGCCCAACGTAGCGGCGTAGTGGAGAGGCGTGCTGCCATGCTTGCTTTCTCTTGCATTCGGATTGGCTCCAGCATCGAGTAAACATTGCGCTGCTATTTGATTGCCAGTACGAGTCGCATAGTGCAGGGAAGTTTGACCAAATTGATCGATGGCATCAGGTGCAATTCCTGCCTGAAGCAAAATTTTGATACTTTCTTGAATTTGTTGGGTATCGGGAGGGTTTGGTAATTGAGAGGACACCATGTGCAGGGGCGTTCTTCCATCCCAACGTCGAATGCCACGAATCTGCTCGGGTGTCTTTTCCTGTAGGTAAGATTTGATGCGTGGAACATCTGCATAAAGGCTGTAATAGAGCAGTTTCTTTTCCTTTTTCATCTCAATTCGATCCACAGTGATACTGAGTAGTATGACCGCCAGAAATCCGATTATCAGGCGCTTGCTACGGAGCAGGCTACTGAGGTCTTGAAGTTCTGCTGAGATGTTGAGGCTGTATGCTTTACCCGACAATAAGCGCCCTAACCATGTGCTACGACATGTAAAGTGGTAAAGGAGAAGACAAATCAAGGTGGAAGCGATCAGGCAAATCCAAAAGGCGAGGATAGGTGATGAAATATGATCCCTGAGGGAATAACTCATGGAGAGTTGAATGGGAAAATGAATCAGATAAATGAAATAGGACGCGTCTGCGGCATATCTCCCAAGTGAACTTTGTTTATTGAAGTATTTTTTGAATAGAACAATGAAGAATACAATCCCACACCACGTGGTGTAGGCACGCAGTAGACACATGAGGTGCCATTCAAATGGGCCATGCAATGAGCTTAAGTTGAAGGGATTTTGCAGCAAGGGAACCGTCCCAAACAAGGCAGAGTTTGCCACAGTGCTGGCGAAGAAAGAGTAATTTTGAAGAAGGATTTCGGGTTGGGCAGAAAGACGAATTTTATCGATGAGAGGAATGAGGATTACAAGTCCGATGAAGAAGGGTATGATGTGGAGTTTGGCCTGACGCTCAAACCCGTCCAGAATTTTGATATCCGTAAAGAACAAGGCACCCAGGAAGAAGAAATGACCATAATAAATAAGAATATCCAACGAAGTACCAATACCAGGAACATCTGTCCACGGGGGACTGAACAGTAAGATTGGATAAGTGATAAACACAAGAACAAGGAGCGCATATCTGCTTTTAAGAATGGTGATGATTTTTTCAGAGACACGATAGCCAAATTTTAATCGATTCCATAAAAATCTGGCTAAAACAAAGGCGGTGATAAAATAGATAAGCAGATGCAGAAACCAAAAATGCCATAACCAGTTACCAGTAGGGCCAGGCTCAGTAAAAATATAGGAGGGGCCTAAAAAGAAACTCAAATACTGACTAAGAAAATCCTCGCGGGCGTGTATTTGGTCGAGGTAAAAGTCAGCCGCAATCCAAGGTAATAAAAAGGCCACACATAAGATGAATGGTACGACAATACGCTGGATTCGATTTTTTACGTATGCTCTGGTCCCCTTTGATCTGGATAGCATCAACGAGAAAAAGCCGGCCACGAGAAAAAATAATTCCATTCTGAAGACGTGTATCAATTCCAGAACATAATGAAGCGCCATGGAGGACTCCACATGCTGCCGTGCGTCATCAATCGTCCAATGAGCGAAGACCACCCCTGCATGCAGGACCAATCCCAGAAACATGGCTACAGCCCTCAAAGTGTCCATGTAATGGAGACGATCTATTTTTCTCATGGTTTAAAGTCCAGCACTCTTTAAAATGGGATAAGCCGTGTGATCACAGTGCAGTAATGTGTTGCTTCAAGGGTTCTCAGGATGAAAATATGAAAGCAGTTGCGCAGAGCTTTTTCCATCGTTTCTCATTAACTTCAAGTCACCTCCTGCTTGAATAAGAGGGTCAATAAATGCGTGAATCCCTACGGTTGCTGCAAGATGCAGGGGAGTATTACCATGAATTTTTTCCTTGGCATTCGGATCGGCCCCTGCTTCCAGTAAAATTTCCATGGCCCGCTTGTTTCCCATGCGTATGGCGTAATGCAGAGGTGTTTGACCAAAGTTATCGACGCTGTTTGGATCTAGTCCAGCGTTTAACAATGAGGAAATACTTTCCTCAATCATATTGTCAGGTCTGGGCTTCATCATGTTATGTGCGGCCATGTGGAGTGGCCCTCGGCCATCCCATCTTCGAATGGATTTGAGAGCATCAACATTTTTGCCTTTCAGGAACGATTGGATGTTTTCAGGTTCTGCGTGAAGGCTGAAATACAGTAATTTTTTTTCAGTTTTGGATTCGTATCGATCAGCTGTAAAGCAAATACATGCCAGTGCAATGATGGGCAGGTAGAATTCTTTCTTAAAGAGCAATGTCTTTAACTCGAGAAGCTCCTCTCCAATGTTTAAGCTGTATTTTTTGCCTGACAGCAAAGTGCCAATGATCGTATTGCGACAGGTAAAATGATACAGGATCACACAAATAATGGTAGAGGCTACCAGGCATATCCAGAATCCAAGCATGGCAGATGAAAGGTGATCTCTGAGATAGTAGGCCATGGAAAGCTGGATCGGAAAATGAATCAGGTAAACAAAATAAGAAGCGTCAGCGGCATATCTGCCAAGTGCTGTCTGCCTGGAAAAAAACCTTTTGAATAATGCAACCATGCCGATAACCGCACACCATGTGGTGTAGGCTCTCAAGAGACACATTGCATGCCAGGAAAAAGAGGCATTGAAGGAGCTGAAATTGAAAGGGTTTTGGGTCAGCGGAATATTTCCCAAAACGACTGATTTACCGGCCTCAGTTGCAAAAAATGAGAAATTCTGCAGTAGCAGATCCGGAGAAGCAGTAAGACGAATTTTGTCGATCAATGGAATTAAAATGATCAATGCCACGATAAACGGCAAGAGGTGGTATTTGATTTGATTCTGCAAGCGATCAAAAATCTTGGGATTTGCAAAAAAAAGGGCACCTGCAAAGAAAAATAGTCCATAATAAACAAGCACATCCAACGAGGTTGAGACGCCGGGGACATCTGCCCATGGCGGACTAAATAAAAGAATGGGATACGTAAGTAAGCTTAAGTAAATCAACCCAAATCTGCCCTTGGCTCCTGAAAGCATCCAGGAAAAGGATATGGAGTGCAGCCCCAATGCATTAGCCATTAATTTTATGATCACAAACGCAGCTATGAAATAAACCAAAAGGTGTAAAAACCAGAAATGCCAAAACCAATTCCCTATGGGCCGCGGTTGGTTGAATATATAGGATGGATCGCTGAGATACTCGAAGTATTTTGATATGAAGGATCCAGATGATGCGGTTACGTCGATAAAAAAGTGGGATGCACACCAAGGTAAAAGGAATATGACACACACAAAAAATGGGATCAGAATTCTCTTCAGTCTATTCGTGACATAAAATTTAACACCTTTGGATTGGCACAACATGAGTGAAAAAAAACCTGCGACAAGGAAGAATAATTCCATTCTGAAGACATGAATAAGCTCTGCCCAGGAATGAAGAAAGAGTGAAGGCTCATCATGTGTGCGGGCAAAATCCAGTGTCCATTGGGTAAAGATAACAGCAGCATGCAGGACTAACCCCAGAAACATGGCTACGGCCCTCAATGTGTCCATATAATGAAGACGATCTATTTTTCTCATGGTTTTTTAATTGTGATGGTTTTACGGGAATTTCGGTGGAAGACGTTTTTCTGAGAGAGTCCATCACTATTTACTGGAGGTAATCCGTGGGTGTTTTTCCATAAATATCCTTCAAGGTCATGTCAGCTCCGTATTGCTTGAATCGTTTCATCATGCTCTCGTAAGTTTCTTTCGATTGAATGGGCCCCAGTGCGAACTTAATGGAAGCGACATGACAGGGGGTTTGTCCGTAGAAGTCGGCAAGATTGCAATCCGCACCCCGCTCCAAGAGCATTTTTACGTCGGTGGCATTTCCCGTTCGCGTGGCCCGAAATAATGGAGTTCGGCCCATGACGTCCTTGCGGTCGATCACTTGCGTGGTTGCCAGAAGTTTCTGCAGCGTGTTGTAACCCCGTATTTTTTCGTCTGTCATGGTCGCATAGTGGAGTGCACTGCGACCGAATCGATCTGTAACACGATCAGCCTGATAATCTCCCTCAAGCAGTTGCGGCTTTTGGGCGATACGTGCTTCCAACAGGATGTTCCTTTTGGTGCGAACGGCATCCTCGTGAAACGCCTGTCCAAGTATGAAGACGATGGGGAGCATCAAGAGACAGGGCTTCCATGTCTTGGCGAGGAGTTGACGCAGTCGGAATCTCTCCTCTCCTTTCGTTTGACGACATTTTTTGCGCCCCATGAAATAGTTACCGAGAAAAGTGTATCGAATGCATGTGTTGTAAAATGAATAGATGATCACGAGGGAGAGAAGAATAGTGAGGTAAGCCTTGGTCAGCGCGTTCAAACCCTGTATGCGGGAGATATACATGGAAAGAGGAAACGTCACAATTAGATGGACAACAAAAACCGTATAGGAAGAATCTACAAGATAGCTGACAGTAGCATTGGGCTTGCTGACATACCGATGTGCCAAACCCACAAAACCAAAACATAGCAACCAAGCACTTAGTAATCTGATAAACACGATGCTTATCTTAAAGATGCCTCCATAAAAAATGGCTTCGTATCTAGGCGCAAACCCAACGATTTTTAATGAGTGAACATCAATGAGGGCGCTGGGCATGATACCCACAAACTCGGACAAAGATGCCGTAAATGGCACAAAAAGCATTCCAGAGGCGAGAAAGACAAAACAGTATTTGGAGAAGGTTTCGAGAATGGAGAGATTCCGGTAGAGAAAGACACCGTACAGATAGAAAAGGACATAATAAAAAAAATTGTTAAACTCGAAATTAAATTGATTCACACCGATGGAGGGATTTGTGAGACTGTAATGCACTGGGAAACATAGTATGGCCAGAATAACAGGGGCGAAGATCGTGTGCTGAACTCGCTTGAATTGGATTATTGGTGTCCACTGACTTAGCCAACGGACAAGCATGCGAGTAGGTCTGTAGCAGGTAATGTGAATGACGTAAATCACCACCAGAAACCAGAGAAACCACAAATGGTGAAAAGATATGTTATCGAAGGCGCTTTTTTCAGAAAAGATCCCCCAGAGAAATACCGAGGAGAAAATATCTGCGGCACCTAATTCGGGAAGCATTGAATGTAATTTCCCACATTGGCCCGCCAGCGCAAAAAAATACATTTGTGCTGGCACGAGTAAAATTGAACACAAAATGAAAGGTAATAGCATGCGTTTGCTTCTATCCCTGACGAAGTATTTCAACCCTTTGCGATCGATAACTAATTGAGCAAAGAAACCTCCCATCATCATGAACAGTTGCATCCTGAACAAGTGGATGAATTCAAAAACAAGCCGATTGAGGGGGTCCGGATATCGCTCGCCCAACATCCAGATATGATCCTGATGTTGCATGAAAAATAAGATGACGTGCAGCACAACGCCAAGCAGCATTGCCAGAGAACGCACTAAATCAAGTCCATGGTATCTCATGATATTTTTAGGTGTTGACCTGAAATGATTACTTTGCCCCGGTTATATCTGATTTTTCCAACATATCCCTGAGAACAGTTAATTCATTGGGAACCGAGTTACCCTTACTCAATGAAGCTGCCTTGGAGGCATACCAGGCAGCAGCATACGTGCGCTTTTCCAGTGAACCATGATTCGCATTCATGAGATATAATTGTCCAAACTTCGCGAGGGCTCTGGGATTGGCTGGATCGAGCCTGAGGATTTGCGAAATACTAAAAAGATCTTCCGAAGACAGGTTATCATCGACAAAAGTCTTGAGAGGAATCGTTTGAAACGGTGTCACGGACCTGTTGCTGGGTTTGCTGGTATACCAGTTTAAGTATTGGGTGATTAAACTATTTTCATAGCCACTTGAGACATCGATTTGATTTTGTTTGAGATTCTCTACAGATAGACTTGAACCTAATTCCCCGCCCCATCCGGTGAAAATTTCAATGGTTTTAACGAGGTTAGTTCCAGAAAGCGCGGATTCCTGACCGAGTCTGGGCAATTTCTGGATCATCAAAGGAGACCCTCGCGCGATGATGGAGACATAATTTCCTTGGCCAAACACTTTTCCGAACAAGTCGAATTCGTAGCGAGCCATACCATTTTGGGGCACTTCAGACTCACCCATCTTGAAAGGACCTGCTTCAACAACACCATAATCGAGATCCCAAATACGAACGGAAGCTTCCTCATCGCAGGTCAAGAGGGTTTGATGCTCGTCACCGATGAACCTTACAGCCGCAATCTCCCGGTCCTGCTGGATCTGACGTTTCAGAGTGAGGGACTGTTCGGGCGTGGAAAGATCCCATATGCGAACCATGCCATCTTGAGAAGCTGTTGCCATGATTTGTGAATTGACACCAAAATCAAGTGCGCAAATCCCGGATGCATGCGAGAATTCCCCAATCAAAGTGATATTCTCCGAGTTTTCATAGCTCCAAAGCATGCCTTTTTTTTCACCCGACCCGAAACTTGCCATTAGTCGCCCAGTACTGTCGAAACGAATACATCCACCATAACGAGTCAAGTGCTTTAACTTATTGACGGCGTTCAAGGTATTCAGATCGATGACCGTAATCAAATCCGGAGTACCAAAAATAAGAACACTCTTGTGGTCCCTACTGAATTCAATGGAAGAAATACTGTATGGGTATTCCAGTTCTTTGAGCTTCTTTCCGGTTTCCATCGAGTAAAAGTTGATGACCCGTAAATTTTCCTCTGGATAAGCCAGAAATTTGCCGTCCAGAGAAACGTTGATATGTTCCAGATCCATGTTGGACAGGCTCGTGATCGGAAAAGCCAATTCAGGTTGTGATTCAAGCGCTCCCTGATCATCCAGAGCAAAACGAAAAATATGACTCTGCTCAGGATATCTGTAGTCAACAACGGCAATATTGTTGTCTGAACTTCCACGAATAATATGGGTTGTCCCTTCAAAACTACTTAATTCCTTGCGCTTGCGGTAGGCACCGTCTGTTTCAGCCCACTCAGACAGCCTGGCTTCATGCCCAAGAATAAGTGATGCACCATCATTCACCGCAAGGGAGGATGTCGTATCTTTGATCTTTTGTTGCTGAGGCGGAAGACCACTGATTTCGTAATCAAATACGTTGGCATTCATGGTAACAATTCTGAGTATCTTTCCTTCCTCAAGAAATTGAGCCCCTCGCATGCCTTCACCTAATTTGACATAAGAAGTCAAGGGTTTGCCCGAGTAGGGATCCCAGAGCCTGAAGCCTAGCCAATCTCCCACCATCAACATCTGTTGATTGGGGCTCAGACAAGCAAAATAAACATTGGCCGAATGTTGCAGTTTATATTTGAGCGCACCTGTTTCATAATCACTTATGGAACAAGTATTATCCATGCAGGGACTGATCACCATGGTACCATCGTGGCTAAGAAGCAGCGTATTGATTCCACCTGACTTGTGATAGTTTGACACATCCACTCGGTTCTTGACGCGCAGCGTTTTTGCATCCATGCATTGCAACATGGGCTTTTGTGTGTCCGTGTTCCCGTAAAGAATGATTTCATGGCTGTTCTTGGACCATTTCGAATGCATGAATGCAAGTTTGTCGTCGCTAAGAGAAATAGCTGCACCACTTTCTCTCTGCCATTCTCCCTGAGTAAAGCGAAAGGTTTCTACATACTGGTCTGGGCTATCTTCCGAAAACAGATATAAGATATTTGCGTCTGGAGAGAAGGCAGCCTGCAGGCATTGCTTTCCGCTGGCTATGATTTGTACGGGTTTCAAATTTTTGGAACGACAATCCACGAGATGGATTTCCCCGTTCAGGGAAACTACCGCCAGCCAGTTGCCCGATTCATCAAAATTCAACTTTACAGGCGAACTCTTGAGCTCCAGATCGAGTTCCATTTTAAGTCCGCGCTGCACGTCAAAAACAGAGGTGAAATAACTCCCCTTAAATTTATAGCCCACTGCGTAAAGATTTCTCGCATAATTGTATTCGGCCTTGAGAACAGATTCCAATTGAGTGAAATGAAGTTCAGGATTCTCATTTTGAAGATCGACGACATGCACATTCCCATGTCCATCGTAGTCCGCGCCAATACACACATATCTACCGCTTTTGGAGATAACCCCTCCATTTGGAAAAATGGCGCGTTTGCCAAGTTGATACAGTTCGGCTTGTTTGCGGGGGAAAAATGTGTCACTGACAGAACTCAAAAGCCGAGTGGTGGTCAATCGGCTTTCGAGCGCATTTTCAGGTTTGATCACCTTGAGCGCTTGAAGGGCTTTTTGGAAATGTTGCTGCTGAACCTGATGATCAACCTGCGCAAGCTGTGTAACAAAGAAATTTTTACGTACCTGTTCTTTCCCTTCAATGGCATCATCTTTTAATTTTTCGGCCTCATCTCGTAAAGCAACCGCTTCGTTTCTCAGGGCAGTAGAGTAAAATGTGATCAGTAATAGACCGAAAGCCAGCATTCCAAGTACCCAGGAAAAATGTTTTCTTCTCCTGGCTGTTGCCCTGAGTGCTTCCGCTCGCTCTTTTTGTGCGGTCGCCAAACTATTGGCATTTTCCAGCTCGCGCTGCTGCGCCTTTTCCTTGGCTTGTTTTTCCGTTTGGTCTTTTGCATGGCTTTGCTCCAGAAAATCCATGGCGTCCTGAAAACCCGGGAAATAGCGCTCAGCCCAAACCTTGTTGGGCTGGCTTTCTTTTTTCCATGCAATGGCAATTTCGAGATCAGGGTTTCTGTAGAGCCCTGCTTTTCCCTGGAGAAACAATTGAGTCGTCTCTGCAAGTCGACGATAAATTTTTGCGGATTGAGCTTCATCTTCAACCCATTTTCTCAATCGAAACCATACGCGCATCAGGCTTTCATGAGAAATGTCAATCACGGTCGACGTGGATATCGCCGTGTCTTCACCCGGCATTAAAAATGTCCTTCCAACAGAGCGAAATTCTTGAATCACCAACTCAATATCCTCAGGTTTTTCCTGAACGATTTCACATATCTCGCTGAAAGTGATGGGACGACGAATACCCCTGTTGGTATCCACTTTTTCCGTGAGTGATTTAAAAACCCTTTCCGCAATCCAACGGTGTTTATCCGAGGGTAATTGGTCAAATATCTCATCTGCATGTCGCGAGAGTGCCTCCTGCATACCCCCTGTTGCTCTGTAATCCTTGAGATCCAGAACGGTCTGTCCCGTTTCCTTGCTTGTATACTCCCAGGTCCGCATCAGCGCATGCTGCAGGATTGGAAGTTGATCGGGATCATCCCCGATATCGTTGAGCAAGCGGCTTAAAAGCGGGTCTGTTATTTCCCCTCCCGAGACCTTGACTGGTCCGACAATCGTCTGTTTTCTCTGTTCACGATTGAGGCGAGGTATCAGAAATTCTCCCTCATTCACCATATTAGCCAATCGGGGGAACTCACTGCATTCGCCCAGAAAATCTGATCGCATCGTGATGATTACATAGATTGGCAATGATGATTGATTAACAGCCTCGATCAGCAGGTTCACAAAAAACATGGCTCGTTCATCGGTCACGTCCCCCGCTTTTCGAAATCGAAAAATTTCTTCGAATTGGTCCACGACCAAGAGAAAATTTTCACCTTTCTCAATGTCGCTTTGGCGGATCGCCTCTAACATGCCCAGTCCACTACGAGTTAGTGTCGCTGTTACCTGAAGTTCGATATCCTCTTCATCCGGATCGTACAGGTCTGTGTTGATCAGGGCCTGAGCAAGATTTTGAATGGGATCTCCCCCGGGACGCATGACTGCAGTTTGCCAACGCGAACCCGCATCGGTCATGGTTCCCCCATAAAGTTCTGGAAGCAAACCTGCACGCACCAGTGATGATTTTCCGCTCCCGGAGGTACCTACGACGGCAACAAAGCGGTTTTTTCTGAGACGCGAAGCAAGATCTGTGATTTGTTCGTCACGCCCAAAAAACAAGTGGTTGTCTTCATAGTTAAATGGACGTAATCCGGGAAAAGGGTTGTTGGTAGACATCTTTATGGAAAATTTCAGGCACCCAATTCATTCATGAAAGAGGCTAATGTTTGCGGTTCGAACTGATCCCCTTCTTGCGTGATCACAGTCGCATGATGTGTTCTATATCTGGATTTTCGTTTGTTGAACGGAGGAGCAAGATACACCGCTTTGGATTTGAAAGGGGCCTTACGCCCATATCCAGGTGCTTTCATGAGATTCATGATTTTCATATCGACCCACGTGCGGTCTGCATGCCCGTAAAAAACGAGAACACCATCACAAAGAAGTAGCTTTTCGATGTGGGCATTTTTGACCATTGCCTCATCTCCTTCCAAGGTGGGCAACATCACTTCCATTCCCTGGTCAAATAGATAATCCTCCAGATCGCACACAAGTTCCTCATCGGTGGCGTCATGGATTAAATAGACACTCGGTCTGCCCGGCGTACTTTGGGCTTCAGGATCTGTTACCTCCTGAGGTGCATCCCTGTCTTTAATCTTTTGGATCAGGCAATCTCGGAAGTTGTCCAGCGAATCCTCAATGAGCTCAGCGCCGGCAAGCATTTCCGGGTTTTCCTGGATATTGGTGATGAAATGGTTCTGACGAGGGTCCTGACTCGTAAGCCCCCTTGGCATCCAGATAAGTCTTTGGAAGTCAGGTCTTCTTGAATGTTCTTCAGCCGATAACTGATTCTGTATTTCTACGATGGATTTATCAGCATCCTCAGGAACCAGCCCATACCGCTGACCGACCAAATGAACCGCATAATCTGATTGCTGCAGATCGGATTCCACCAATGTTTTCAAAGCTGTTGCTTCACCGGGAATCACTTGATCCGGCAGTATGCGATAACCGCGATCCTTCAATTCCCGCGAAATTTTTTCCCTTCCTGACTGCAAATCAGTCGTGCAGCTGGCGAGATATATAGTAAGATCGTTCAAGGGCTGAGTTGCTTGATTCTCAACTTCACCCCCTGATCGGATCGTTTTTAAAACCTCTGTGATCTCACTCGCGAGATCATAAATCCGCGCGTAATAATTCTGCTTGGCTTTTGGGCCGAAGGCTTCATCAAATTCAACAGTGCGACCACTGGCAGGATCGGTTTCGTAAAATTCAAATCCAAGAAGACCTTCAAATAACTTTGGTAGAAGGCTCATGGCCTCACTTGAATCAAATGGAGTTTTGACCACCTTGATGATGCGCGACTTGTCGCCCACTTTGACGCCTTCCTGGCCTGAGGCGGACTCGTGAAATTCATTCAATTCGCGCCGACACCACTCCGATTTGATGTAGCGTGGCGAAAGTATTGAAACCATCAGCCTGGCACTCTTGAATTCCTGAACAATCTTGTCATCGTAGACATCATTGCCACCTAATTTTTGATCCCTCCAGATGCGAGGTTTTTCGCCCATCAATTGGCTTATTTTTACCTCCAATACCCTGTGGAATTTGCTGATCCAACCCTTTTGATCGTCTTCAAGGGCCTGATCATCAAAATGCGCATAACTAATAAATAAATCGTTCATTTTTTATCATCAAGGTTACAAGCCCCAAGCGTATGTAGCTGTGCTCTGCAGGAGGGTAATGTGTTGAAAATCTATGTCTTGGAACCATGGCTTGACAAGGTTAATCATGAGCGAGCGTAAAATGGATTCCTGCGCAAAAAACATTTAAAGAGTCAGATAAAGAGAACGGAAGCCACGTGATGAAAATATCTGAGCAACTTTGTGCCCGACCTGCTGGTGTTGTATCAAATTGCTATTAGCCATTGATGTTTGAGTGCTGGCGCATCGTTTGGGCATTTGTCGTCTCCGTCGACCTCGATTTTTCATAAAATCCTGCGGCAGCTGTTTCAAATATGTTTAAGCTATTGTTATTCATAAGGTTCAATTAATCCTTGTGTTTTTATTTATGGAAAAATGAAATTTGATACATTTTCCCGCTGAAGAAACATCCTACTAAGAAGACGAAAAAAAGGTGGATGACGGGCCATCTTTTTCATTATTTGAGCCATCTTTGAAAAACAAATGACCCGGTGGGAAATTTCTTCTTCGCTAAAAGCAGGCATTCAGGATTATTCGAAGGACGTTAGCCAAAGAATTAAAAGCTGAACAAACATAAAGCGCCGAAAGCATTGCATCTTACTGATTGCTCTTGGAATTGTGAAAATCTCAACCCCTTTATTCGCATGTTCGATGATCACCGCCAGACCAAGAGAGGATTAGGGAGAACTGATGAAAGGAATTAGAACAAAATATTCGAAAGTGTTATGGTCGATGCCTAAAAAATAAATTGCTTAAGTGCATCGATAAACCTTAGAGTTTAGTCGCTGTCGGGTTTTCAGTCGAATCACTGGCGTTTACTCCGAATTTCGAAAAACCTTGCAGCTGCTTTCGTCTACCGCCGAAGTGGGAGAAGAAAATAACGCATAACACCTACTGCACCGGTGGCGCAACTGGATAGCGCATCTGACTTCGGACCAGAACCCCCCATATTTCGCAAACTATTCTTTTTGTTGCGCTTAAGTCCTTCCACTTGCTTTTTTTTAGCAAAAATTTTAGCATGTTCGGATGCCAGATAATGACTTCCTAAAAATCCGGGCTACTTACTACGATTTGCATAATAAAAAGTATGGCAAAAAGTACTATGTTGTAAGGATCGGCAAAAAGTATGGAAGTAAATCATACAAGACAAAATCTTTCAAAGAGGGGGAGGAAGTAGACAGAGACTTGTTTATACAAAATTGGAATGAGGCTCTGGAGAAGAAAGATTCTTCAACTCTGGGAATGATGTCGGCGGTTCAGTTGGCGAAACTAAATTTGTGCCTCAAGAAACTAGAAGGAACTGGGATTGATCTGGAGACCTGCGTAGATTTTTACCTCAAGCACAATAATACCGTTAATGCTCAAACAAAATTTCTGGAAGCAGTTGAATATTGGGAAAGGCTGAGAACTGAAAGAGGAGATCTACCTAGATCTGTTTCAGATGCAAAGTTAACGACGTTACGTCCATTCTCCAAATTCATAAAAAACCGCCCTATCGGATCGATCACCAAAGCTGAAGTTAGACTGTTTCTGATGTCAAAAGCTTCGTGGGCGGTTAATACGAGGAAGCTCCACCGACGAAATTTATCAGCATTTTTCAATCTGCTGAGAAAAAACGGTTTTGCAAATCTCAATCCTGCTGCCGAGATCGAACTTCCAAAAGCTGCACCCAAGGAAAAGGTATTCTACCAGCCTTGGGAGGTTTGGCTTTATCTGGATACCTGCTTACAAAACAAAAAGTTTACTCTGTTGGGAGGCGCTGCTATTGCCGCGTTTTTTGGTGGAAGGCTCCGGGAAACTACTAGGGTAAGTTGGGATCAAGTGAACTTTGATGCAAAAAGAATTACCTACTTTGCTGCACAGGCAAAAACACGAACTAGAAGGATTTTATATCGGACTAAGGTCGGTTTTGCTTGGATTAAGTTGGCCAAAGAAAACAATAGGAAAAGTAATATTACCAGCCTACATGCAAGTGAGAAAATCGCACCAGAGATAAAACAGGCCATTAGTAGGTGGGCAAAATCAAGTGGGAAAAAAGCCATCGCTAAATGGCAGGGTGACGATCTCCACCACCAAAATTATCTACGGCAGGCTTTTGAGGCCCATGCATACATCAAGTTTAATTATGATCTCCGATCACTGGCTGAAGTGAGTGGTAATTCGGAGGAAACTATCAGACAGAACTACAATGGCATCGTTGACCCTGAAGATAACGCCACATACTACTTCAATTTATATCCACGAGAAGTTTTCATGGAGGGTCTACCATTGGCCAAAGAATTAGGGATCATCGGAGATACTAAGCTTGGAGATTACGAGAACAGAGGGTGGAAAATTGCAAGCATTTCAAGAGGCAGCAAATCCATGACTAAAGTGTATCAACTTCCAAATCGCCCCGGAGAGATGTTTATAACAGCACCTCCATCATCGATAGAAGAATTCAATGAAATCGATGCAGAGGAGATCTTTGAGGCCTCTATAGGGTCTGCTCAGGACCTGATTAGCCTTGGTGATTCTTACCCGGAAAAAATTGCTAAGTTATACTTCTGTCTCTTATACACATCTCCGAGCCCACGAGACCGAGGCT